>RCNE010000974.1_pt1 | contig 15587 bp, 14 predicted proteins | sample 2041361 | NCBI WGS metagenome assembly RCNE01 (sample SAMN09708229, study PRJNA481090) | Marine sediment metagenome, whole genome shotgun sequencing project.
CCTGGCCCAAACCAGGTCATTTATCACGCCGTTGGCATGGACATCCGGTGTTTCCACCGCTTTTGACACTGGGCGGTGAAATTGAAATGCGCTGCAATTGGGATGTGTACGCCGCGGAATTTGCAAAAGCCGCTGTCATCGCAACCGGGGCTGATATAAGCGTAGAAATAATTAAACCCGATAATGGTATTTCACCATTTGAGCAGAAATATCTCGAACGCGGACAGCCGTTATTTTCTGTGAATATACCTGCGCAACATACGCAAACCTTCAGACTGTTGCGGCTGGATCATTAAAATTCGGATTGTCAGGTTTTGGTCTATTTGGCTTCAGCCTCAACAGTCTTGGGTGGTGTGTAATGATGGATGCCTTTTAGACTGTTGTAAATAAAGGTTACAAATTGAGCCGGTGTTATCCAGGTCTTACCCAGTTCTTCATCCCACTCTTTGCTTGGTTCAGCAGCGATTATCTGCTGCAAATCCATGTCCTTGTCTATCAGTTCCTGCACATTTGCACCGGCTTTTATCAGGTAATCCCGATAGTTCTTCAGGTCTTCAGTCATCCCCAGTGGTCCGTGGCCGGGAATAATACGTGTTGATTCATCAGCCATGGAAAGGGCGAGGTCCGCAGCGGCGACCAGGCCCTGCATCGAACCCCCAGCATCGAGGTCAACATAGGGGTACCGGCCATTGAAAAACGTGTCACCCATGTGGATGACGTTACTGACCGGGAAATGTATGATGCTGTCACCGTCGGTATGACCGTTAGCAACGTAATACGCAGTCGCAGTTTCACCATTCATATGCAATGACAAACGATCGTTAAAAGTCACAATCGGCAATGCGTCTTTTGCATAGGGCGGGGTGGTGTTCTTCATGAAAATGCTGACCTGTTCGGTGGTCATTCTCTTGCGAATATTGTCATGCGAAATTATTACCGCACCGGCATCACCGATGGTTTCGTTACCACCAACGTGGTCGGCATGATAATGCGTATTGAGGACAATCCTGATAGGTTTGTCGCTGATTTTCCGGATCGCCTGCAATAGCTGGGTGGTCACCGGTCTGACCTGGTCATCGATGATGTAAAGACCATCTTCACCGGTGGAAATACCTACATTTCCACCACGACCTTTGAGCATGTAAACCGTGTCGGAAAGCTGAAAAGTCGTAAACTCAACCGGCTTGTCCTGGGCAGATAAACTGTTGATCGAGGCAAAAAGTATTGCGATTAACAGCAAGGATTTCATGTGAGTGCCCTTGATCTATGGGTTTAGGAACTCCTACGGTACACGCTGATCAAGGTGTAAATCAATTGCTGATATGTTCTTTGTGTTAACGGTGACGCGGTTCGCCTGGATGTCGCCGGATGCGATGTTGGCAATTCCCGTCATTGAGATACGAGCGCTGATGTCCAATAGTTCGAACGCCTGCAGTGACCCGCCGGGTTGCAGCAGGTCGGCATCTGTAAAGGTCAAAGACATCGGAAAGCCTTGTGGCGCAAGGCGTTTGACTGCGAGTGGCATACCGGCAGCACCAGCCGGATGAATAAAGATAAACAGTGTAGCGTTGGCAGGATAAGATCCTGACAAGCCGTCACCAATGGTGATGGTTGCCGGGATTCCAAAACCACCGGCAGCGGCTTCGCTAACAACCGGCTTCGCCATCGCAGGGGCAGCAGCAACTGGCGCAGCAACGGGAGATTCTGCAACAGAAATCTCAGTGCTTGCAGAAACAGGTATTCCCATCCTTGTTTGTGCCGCTTCAATCTGTTGTGTCACGGCTTGATATGGGCCGGTGGCAGGATCAAGTAGCTCCTGAAGTCTTGTCCAATACGCGATTGCCTGGGTATCTTCACCTTCCTGCGCGGAAGCCATGCCCATGATCCAAAGACCTTTTTGCTGGTTCGGGTTAAGAGCTAATGCAGATTCAATCAGTTGCCGGGCCTCACTGCTGATCTCGGACTGACCGGCAGTGAATAACATGGCCTCAGCCAGTTCTACCATAATCGAAGGGTTTTCGGGCACCAACCGATTGGCATTGCTCAATGCTTCTTCCGCCTCCGCGTACCTCTGCATGCTCTTAAGACTGCGTCCAAGTATTAACCAGCCCTCCGGATCGTCCGGGTTTTCGGCCATGCGTTGTTGCAAGGATGCAACCAGGTCATCCATTTGGCCTTGCTCGTCAGAGTGCGCTGTTTGTTGCGCTGGCGATTGTTGTGCTGGTTTCACCGGCGAAAGGTTAATAGCCTCCGGGGTACCGATATTCTGATACATCAGGATACCGGCCAATGGAATCATCAGCAGCACAAACAAACCCGTAATTTTGTCCCTGGCAGCTCCGGTAAATAACGGCCAACTGACAATAGCAGCGGCAACGGCTAGCAAGGCAATAGCAAAAATCCAGAAATTCATTCTTTATTCTCTTGGTCGAATGATCAGTTGTGAGGTTTAGTTTCCAGACTCTTCGTCTGGAGTTGATTCAAGCAAAACGGCGCGTTTTTTGATGTTGGCACGAAGAATCAGTGCTCCAATGAACAGCAGTACAAGTGGCGCCAACCACAACAGGTAAGTGTTTTCCTGCACCGGTGGCCGGTAAAGCACAAAATCACCATAACGCTCAACCATGAACTGCTTGATTTCATCGTCAGTCTTGCCCGCCGTTAACATTTCATGCACTTCTGCACGAAGGTCGTGGGCCAGTTGTGCGTCTGAATCTGCCAGGTTCTGATTTTGACATACCAGGCAACGTAATTCCTGTGTCAGCACTTTGAACCGGTCTTCCTGCTGCTGATTTTCAAATACCATTGGTTCCTGCACGGGCGAGCGCTGTGCGTGGGCAGAAACAGACAGGGTTAAAGCCAGAACCAAAATAAATAATTCTCTGAATTTCATCAGCTACCTGACTCCATGTTGGCGACGCGTGGGAGAATTTCGGTTTCGACAATCTCCCATGTCAATTGACCAAGGTGTTTGAAGACTATGGTGCCAGACGGGTCAACAAGAAAAGTTTCCGGGGCCGCATAAACACCAAAATCGATACTGATGCGACCATCGAAATCGATCAGGCTGACATCATAGGGGTTACCCCAGCGCTTCAACCAGGCGATGGCATCTTCGGATTCGTCGCGAAAATTCATACCCACGATATATACGGCATTGAGCCTGGCAAGCTCTGTTACCACCGGGTGTTCCGCCCGGCAGGTGACACACCAGCTACCCCAGAAATTAACCAGGTAAGGTTTGCCGAGAAGTGATTCTTTCGACATTCTCTGACCGGCGCTGGCGAGAACAGGTAGGTCAAATGCAGGGACCGGCTTGTCAATTAACGGCGAAGGCAGGTTTGTTTTACGGTCGGCAATTCTCAGACCGACAACCAGTAAAACAACCAGCAACATGAATCCCAGTAAAGGGAAAATGCGATTATTCACGCGGTTACCTCTTTGCTTCCAGTTTTCACGGGTGCTTTAGCTGGCAATTTGCGGCGATAACGCTTATTTGCCGCTGCGAGCATTCCGCCGCACATCATGAATATCGCCCCCAGCCAGATCCAGCGTATGAAAGGCTTGTGGTAGACACGCACCGCCCAGGCACGGCCGTTTTGATCCAGTGGTTCACCCAGCGATACATACAGATCACGTGTAAACCCGGGATCGATGGCGGCTTCCGTCATGGTATTGCCTTGTTGGGCATACTGACGTTTCTGAGGGTACAGACGGGTTACTTCCCGCTCGCCCTTGTAAATGACGAACTCTCCTTCATCCGCTGTATAGTTGGCACCCTGGACGACTTTGGTGCCCAGAAATTCAAAGGTGTAATCCACCATTTGATATTTATCACCCGCTTCCATTCGCAGATGCTTTTCAGTACTAAGGGTACTGACGAGGCTGAGGCCTATTAAAAACACACCCAAGCCAACGTGGGCCAATGTCATGGCAAGTACGCTGGCAGGTATTTTGAAGCTATTTTTCCGCTTAAGCAGGTGTCCAACATAAAACATGCTGCCAAATATGACCCAGGCACCACCGGTAACACCAGCGGCCGAGACAAAGCCAATGTCAGGCTCCATGATCCATACGCCGGCACCAAATACCAGCGACATCACCAGCGGCCAGCGCAGCATGCCAGCTAACCTGCTGCCTTCATCCTTTTGCCATCTGCTGAAAATTCCGATAGGCAAGGCAAGCACCAGGGGAACCAGCAACCAGGTAAACAGCAAACCGAAATAAGGGGGGCCAACTGAAATTTTGCCGGCACCCATGGCGTCGATGAGCAATGGATACAAAGTACCTGTGAGCACCATGGCCGCCATCACCGCAAATACCAGGTTGTTGACTAACAGTAAAGTCTCGCGGGACGTTCCCGCAAAACCACCACCCTGGATCATCTTCGGAGCACGGAACGCATACAGTGTCAGAGAACCGCCGACAACCACGGCCAGGTAGGCCAGGATGAATATGCCGCGGGTCGGGTCGGATGCAAAAGCATGTACCGAGGTCAGTACACCGGAGCGCACCAGGAAAGTACCCAGCAAACTCAATGAAAATGCTGAAAGGGCAAGCAGCAAGGTCCAGTTACCGAATGCGCCGCGTTTTTCGGTTACGGCCTGTGAGTGGATCAATGCGGTTCCCACCAGCCATGGCATGAAGGAAGCGTTCTCAACCGGATCCCAGAACCAATAACCACCCCAACCCAGCTCGTAATAGGCCCACCAACTGCCCAATGCAATACCGATGGTCAGGAATGCCCAGGCAACCAGTGTCCAGGGACGCGACCAGCGTACCCAGTCACGACTGACTTCACCACCGAGTAATGCTGCAACGGCGAATGCAAATGCGACTGAGAAACCCACGTAGCCCATATACAGCAACGGTGGGTGAATAATCAGGCCAAAGTCCTGTAACAGGGGGTTGAGATCCAGACCTTCAACAGCGGAGGGGATCAGACGCCCGAAAGGATTTGATGTGAGTAGGATGAATAATAAAAACCCTACAGATATCCAGCCCAAAACTGCAAGTACCCTGGCTCTGAAAACTTCGGGGAGTCTTTTACTAAATAGCGCAACTGCTGCGATCCATACGGCCAGGATCAATTCCCACAGCAACAATGAACCTTCATGAGCGCTCCAGACGGCAGAGAATCGGTAGTGCATGGGTAGCAATGAGTTGCTGTTGCGGGCCACATACTCGACTGAGAAATCCTGGATAACAAAAGCGGAAGTCAAAATACCAAAGGATATAATCACAAGCAGGAATTGAATCAGTGCCGCGGTGGTTGAAACCGCCATAAAACGCCGGTTTCCGGTGTAGCTGCCAATCATTGGAACCAGACCCAGAACAAAAGCTGTCAGGAGTGCTGCCAATAAGGAAATCTGTCCTAGTTCAACGGTCATGTTTCACTCTCCACGTGTCCTGCTTTTTCAAGTGCATCGGCCACTTCAGGCGGCATATAATTTTCGTCATGCTTGGCCAGTACTTCCGAGGCCTCAAAGTGACCGTTGGGCGAAAGTTCCCCAATGGCGATTATGCCCTGGCCTTCACGGAACAGGTCCGGAAGTATGCCATCAAACCTGACATCGACAGATTTGGCGCCATCGGTGACAACAAAGGTCACCGCGAGGCTGTCACTTGCACGGCTCACGCTACCATTTGCCACAAGCCCACCTAGCCGGAAGCGTTTACCTGCAGGCAATGATTGTTCTTCGACATCGGTAGGGCTGACGAAAAACAACATGTTTTCATTCAGAGCTTTCATAGCTACCACTGCAGCGATGCTGACACCGAAGATGATGACCAGTACACCGGTCAGTCTGCGTTTACGAGTTGGGGTCATTGTGATTTTTCCATACGTGCTTGACGGTTCTTTAACTGCCGAAGCAGGCTACGTTTTTTGAGTACGGGGGCCATGGCTGCCCAAAACAGCACAACGGCACTGATCAGGTAGGCAGCTAAAATAAATGGCGTATGCGACATTAACGACTCTCCTTTGAAAGCAGGTCTTGCACCCAGCGTTTGCGATGATCCTGTTTTAGCAGAACTAACCTTGCACGGCTCAGCAGGTTTGCGCCGTAGAAGAACTTGGTAGCGGTGGCCATTAACAACAGCGGCAATAACATACTGGGGTGAATGCCGGTGCCGGATGAACCCATGCTACTTCCCTGGTGAAGGGTATTCCACCACTCAACCGAGAAATAAATGATCGGAAGGTTGATTGCACCGACAATGGACATCAACGAGGCAGCCCGTGCCGCTTTGCGTGGTTCATCGAATGCGTTGTAAAGTGCGATCACACCAAAATAAAGAAACAGCAATACCAGTTCTGATGTCAGACGTGCATCCCAAACCCAGTAGGTACCCCAGGTCGGGCGCCCCCACAGTGAACCGGTGATCAATGCCATGATGGTAAACGCTGCACCGACCGGGGCGCTTGATATGACCAGCACTTCCATAATACGAATGCGCCATACTAAGGCTATAAACCCCATTATGGCCATGAGGCCGTAAATCATCATGGACATCCATGCAGAAGGCACATGCAGATACATGATGCGTACACTTTCACCCTGCTGGTAATCTGCCGGAGCGACCACCAGGCCCAGGTAAAGCCCATATGCAGTGAGTACAAGAAAAACGGCCCAAAGCCATGGAATCAGCTTTCCACTGTACTTGTAGAACCACGGTGGTGAGCCGGTCTTGTGGAAAAATAAATATATTGGATTCATTAACTTAAACTCAATTTCAGCGCAGCCGCTGTTGCAAATGGTGCCAGTGTCAATGATGCAATCAACCCTGCAGTCATCAATCCAAGTTGACCGGTGTATGGCAGATCAACAACAGCTGAACTGACAGCACTTGTTGCCAGTATCAGCAACGGTATATACAAAGGAAAAACCAGCAATGACAATAATTGGCCTCCTCGCTTCAGGCTTACCGTCAATGCACCGCCGATCGCACCGATCAGGCTGAGTACAGGAGTGCCAATAGCCAGCGATTCTATCAAAATTAGCAAGCCCTCATCAGGAAGATTCATCCACATTGCCAGTAATGGTGACAACAATACAATGGGCAAGCCGGCTACCAGCCAGTGTGCCACGGTTCTTGCCAGTGCAATCAGGGCAAGTGATTGACCAGACAACACCATCTGCTCAAGAGTTCCATCCTCGAAGTCCGATCTGAACAAACTGTCCAATGACAATACCGTTGCCAGCAAGGCTGCGATCCAGATTACACCCGGTGCAATGCTGGCCAGCAAGCCGGGAGAAGGGCCAACACCCAAAGGAAAAAGAGTGACGACCACCAACAGGAATACCAATGGTTGCAGCAATTCGGCACGACGCCGGTATGCAAGTAGAAAATCCCGCCGCAGCAGTGCTACAAATGCCGTTCCTGTCGCCTGTCTGCTCATGCTGCTGCCCCGGCGTAGCGCTCACGTCCGCTGACCATGAGGCATTCCTGCAATTCAAATCCCTCGGGGCGTAAGCTGCCATGGGTTGTCATTACGCAGGCACCACCAGAATCCAGGTGAGATTTTATAATACGATCCAGCATGGCAATGCCTTGAGGATCAAGATTTGAATAAGGCTCATCCAGTAACCACAGGGATTCATCACAGAAAAGTAAGCGTGCCAGGGAGCAGCGCTTGCGCTGACCGGCAGATAATGTGCGGCCTTCCTGTAAGGCAACGGGTGTCAAACCGATCTCGTCGATTACCTGTTCACACAAGCCGGTCATCTGACCGGATTTGCGTGTTCCCATGAACTTCATCCAAAAACGGATGTTTTCCTCAACGCTCAGGTCATCCTTGATGGCCGGGAAGTGGCCTGCATACAAGGGTTGTTCCTTTACATGTATCTTGCCTTGGCTGGGCTCGAGTAATCCTGCCAGTAGTCTTAACAAGGTGGTTTTGCCACAACCATTGGAACCGGTAATCAATAACAGGGAGCCTGCGTTCAGCTCGAAATTGACCGGCTCGAAAACCCGTTCAAAGTAACGTTCAAAGCTGAGGTTTGATACTGCAAGCATGTGAGAAGAGTTTGGCAAATCCGCGTCGTCCGTTTGTTGGTTTAGTTATGTGGGCGCACTGGTCGTACATTCAATGGCAGGCGATTATGAAGTAACGAAACTGCACTTTGAATGATTTCAGTCATGTAAAATGGTTATTCATTGAGCACTTCTGCGTTTGAGGGAGATTAATATAGTGTCTCAGTTGCCAGAACACAAATAGGAGTGATTATCAACTGGGCCGGCCAAGGTCCGTTGCAGCGAAAAGAGGATCACATGAGAACATTCTTGCGTAAAAATATGATGATCGTGGTCAGTATCGCATTGCCGCTGCTGGTTATATTGTTTTTTGCCCTGGCCAGCGTATTGCCTGGCTTGTATACAACCCCGCCTGCATATGATTTTTTGCTCACTCTCCAGGGTGCGGCCACCGCAAAAACCGCACAGGTCAGAATTAACCTCACGGTTAGCGACGGGCAAGTCAAGGCGGTCGCCAGTAAAACGGATGGTTCCCATTATGATAATTCCCCCCGCTTGTTTCGTTATCACCATCTGACCGGAGAGGTCACAGAAATAAGCATTCCGATTCCCGAGAGCATAAGCGGTTCGGATGACGGATCGGTTATACCCATCCCCAAGCTTACAGGCCTGAGGGTAAGCGACAAGCTTCGTGCACCCGATGGTTACGAGTTCAACGGGAGTAGAAGGGGCGGAGGATTCGTAACGGAGTTGTTTGGTGGTTCGCGCAAGCAGAATGATGTGAGGATTTCAAAAAACGGAGCTGTCGTCCGTGTGCGTTTACCGACATCTGACTATTGGTACAACGGCGCCCGTTTCCTGGGCTGGGTTTTGAATGGAGAAGAGTGAAATGGAAAGCAAGCGCCAGGCCATTGAACAGATCCTGGAGATTGCCCGTCAACATGGTCTGACTCCGGCTGATATCGAAGCTGCTTTCAGGGATACCGGTGAAAGCAAAGAACCATCTTCCAGTATATTGGGGCGCATCCTGGGTTACCTTGGCGGTACCTTTATTTTTGCCGGGCTCAGTATATTTATCGGTTTGAACTGGGATGACATGAATACCGCAGCGCGGATAATTGTCACACTCGGTTCTGGAATCGCCGTATTTATAATGGCGCTGGTGGCATCCGGTGATGAGCGCTATGTCAGGGTCAGAACACCGCTATACCTGATTGCGGCGGCCTTGCAGCCTGTGGGTATTCTGGTTGCAATTGACGAACTCTCAAGTCTCGGTGACTGGCATCATGCGGCCATGCTGACTGCCGCGATCATGACCATGCAGCAAGTGCTGGTTTTCTGGCAAAAACGTGATACGACTCTGCTGTTCACCTCCGTGTTTTTTGCGCTCTGGTTTGTTGGTGTCACTCTTGACCTGCTCAAAGTCGATGACGAATTGATTGCCTTGATCCTGGGAACCTCGATTGTGAGTCTTTGCATTGGTCTTGAGCGAACACCCCATAAGGGTATGAACCCTTTCTGGTACCTGCTTGGATCATCAATGTTTTTTTACGGATTATTCGACCTGGTTCAACATACCATGATTGAACTTGCCTTCCTCGGTGCTGCCTGCGGGGGTGTATTCCTTAGTACCTGGCTGCGTAGCCGCACGCTGCTGTTTACCAGTACCGTTGCCATACTTGCCTATTTAAGTTACTTCACATCCGAACACTTTCAGGAGTCACTGGGTTGGCCGTTGGTGCTGATTGTGCTGGGACTGGTTTTTATTGCTTTGAGCACCATTGCAATACGCATCAACAAACGCTACATCAGTAATTCAAACTGAACACTACAGACTTCAAGGATACCCATGAGTGAATTTGATTTTGACCTGTTTGTCATAGGCGCCGGCTCAGGTGGCGTGCGCGCTGCGCGGATCGCGGCGGGGCACGGTGCCCGCGTGGGTATCTGTGAATCGAGCAGGGTAGGGGGTACCTGTGTTATCCGTGGTTGTGTGCCGAAGAAACTGCTGTCCTATGCAGCTCACTTTCATGAAGAATTTGAGGATGCTGCGGGTTACGGCTGGGAAGTAGGCGAGACAAGGTTCAGCTGGTCCCGGTTGATTGAAAACAAGGATCGCGAAATTGACCGCCTCAACCAGGTTTACCTGGGACTGCTTGAAAATTCAGGTGTGAAACTGTTGCCCGTACACGGAAAACTGCTGAATTCACACCAGGTTCAGCTTGGAGAGGATATTGTCAGTGCTGACAAGATACTGATCGCAACCGGAGCGCGCCCGTGGAAACCGGAAATTCCCGGTGTTGAACATAGCATCACTTCAGATGAGGCTTTCCATCTCACATCACTACCGGAGAGTGTCGTGGTGATTGGCGGTGGATTTATTGCCTGTGAGTTCGCAGGTATATTCAATGGCCTGGGCTCCAAAGTCGTACAAATCTATCGTGGCGAGCAGATACTTCGAGGCTTTGATCACGATGTACAAAATACGCTCGCAGCTGAAATGCAAAAAAAGGGTATCGACATACGATTAAAACTCAATGTTATTGAACTGATCAGGCAAGCGGATGGTCTGATAACTTTAAAGCTTGATGATGGCGGTGAGTTGCAGGCTGATACCGTAATGTTCGCCACCGGCAGGGTTCCTAATGTCAGAGGTCTTGGACTACAGGATGCCGGTGTGGAGGTACTGCCGGGTGGCATGATCCCGGTCAATGAATACTCGCGAACGAACCTGGATAATGTGTTTGCTGTTGGTGATGTGACTAACAGGGTTAACCTGACGCCGGTGGCATTGATGGAAGGTCATGCATTTGCAGACAGTGAATTTGGTGGAAACCCGCGACCGGTCAATCACGGGTTTATACCGTCGGCAGTGTTTTCTCATCCGCCGGTGGCTACCGTCGGGTATTCGGAAACCGAAGCGGCCGTTCACTACGGTCAACTGGAGATTTACAGGTCAGTATTTACACCGATGAAACATACGTTGTCAGGCCGACAGGAAAAGACCATGATGAAGCTGATAGTGCAGGCATCAACCGACAAGGTGGTTGGCTTGCATGTTGTTGGTATGGATGCACCTGAGATTGTGCAGGGCTTTGCAGTTGCGATAAAATCCGGTCTGACCAAAAAACAATTTGACCTCACCACGGGCATACACCCTACCGCGGCAGAGGAACTGGTGACCATGCGGGTACCGGTACAGGGATGAAGGAAGAAGTCATGGATGTTAAGTTGAATGTATTTAGTGCAGCGTTTTGTGTTGTGGTCATGGTGGCATTGTCATTGGCCGCTCCGGTATTCGCAAAAAGTGTTCCGACAACTGTCAATGGAAGCGACAAGCAAAGGTATATTGTCATTCTTGATGACCCACCGCTTGCGTCCTATGACGGTCGAATCCTGCATACACCTGAACGGAATATGGATTCGATGGGTTTACCGGCAACTGCCAACCGTTTTACCGGTGCAAGTAAACTGGATGTCAACGCGCCAGCTTCAAAAAAATATCTCAGGTTTCTGGATGAAAGATTTGAATCTTTCCGTGGTGAATCGACGCTCAGGCTGGGGCGGCAGCTAAAGCTGACACATCGTTATCGAAATGCGGTGAATGGTTTTGCAACGGAACTCAGCGAGGCGGAAGTTCTCTCCCTTCAGGAAGTGCCAGGTGTTCGTTTTGTATTACGTGACGAAGTTCATAAACTGGAGACTGACTCGGGCCCGAACTGGATTGGTGCAGGTAAGATTTATAATGGAACTGCCGGGCCTTACCCGGCAACCGGCGGCGAAGGTATTGTCGTTGGTGTTATCGATTCCGGTGTTAACTGGGATCATAATTCGTTTATTGACCCGGGCGAAGGATCCTCTCCGGGTTTCGACCATGTCAATCCTTATGTCATCCAGAAGGGCTTGTGTTCCGATAGCGAAGTGCTTTGTAATGACAAGCTTGTCGGGGTTTATGATTTTGTTGAGGACGATTCGGGCACAGATGAGGTCGAAGAAAATACTAACGGCAAGGACAATGCGGGCCATGGCTCACATGTTGCATCAATTGCGGTTGGTAACCCTCTCAGTGTAACCCTGAATGATATCCCGACTGTAGTAGCTGGAGTTGCACCAAACGCAAATATAATCAGCTACCGTGTCTGCTATATCGGGGATGCAGTTGATCCGGAAGATGATGGTTGCCAGACTTCCGCAATTTTCAGTGCGATTGAGCAGGCCATCATCGATAAGGTGGATGTCGTTAACTATTCCATTGGCACAGAAGCTGATGACCCGTGGCGTGGTGGAAGCACAACACTGGCATTTCTCAATCTCCGGGCTGCCGGTATTTTTGTAGCAACATCGGGTGGCAACGCAGGGCCTAATTCCGGCACCATCGGTTCACCCGCTAACGCACCGTGGATTACTGCAGTCGGAAATGCCACTCACGACCGGGTATTTGCCAGCGTTGTTCAAAATCTCACCGGCGGCAATACCCCGCCACCCAACTCCTTGATTGGTGCTAGTTTCACTGATGGAATTGGTGTCAGAAAAATCGTCCATGCCAAGGACTTTGGAAACGCGCTTTGCGGTATCGGCGAATCGGAACCCGTGGATGGTTTGCCAGCAGCATGTTCCGACTACACAGGTGCGAGCAATCCTTTCGCCCCGGGAACATTCAATGGTGAGATCGTGGTCTGTGACCGTGGTACATATGGTCGTGTAGAGAAAGGCAAAAACCTTCAGCTGGCCGGTGCCGGTGGTTATATTCTGACCAATACCGAAGAGTGGGCTGAAGCTATTGTCTCCGATGATCATTGTCTTCCAGCGACTCATCTGGGTCTGAGCGATAGTGATAAACTGCGCACTTGGCTGGCAAGCGGAACGAATCACCAGGGTGGCCTGAGTGGCTTTTCGATTTTCCATATTGATGAAGCAGGTGACCAAATTGCCAATAGCAGTTCACGTGGACCCGGCCTGCCACCTATCCAGAATGTTTTGAAACCTGACCTTATCGCACCGGGTACCGAGATACTGGGCGCCAGCAGTGTCGAAAATAATTTTGCATTTCTGACCGGTACCTCAATGGCCTCGCCGCATGTTGCAGGCGGAGCGGCTTTGATCAAAGCCGTTCATTCCGACTGGACACCGTCAATGATTGCCTCGGCGGTGCTGATGACGGCTACCCCGGAGCTGGCAATTGATTTTGATGGCTCTGCTGCAACAGCCTTCAAACGCGGCGCCGGTAGACCGCGTCTCGATCAGGCAGTCAATGCAGGCTTGTACCTTAATGAAACCCAAAATGGTTTTCTTGCGGCTGACCCTGCAATTGGCGGAGACCCCAAAGACCTGAATTTACCCGGTCTTGTAAATACGGCTTGCCGTAATAGCTGTGTTTTCCAACGCACGGTGACTGACCTGGAAGGCGGTGCGACATGGAGTGCGACTGCTTCAGGGTTTGTTAACGGAGTATCAGCCAGTGTTTCACCGGCGAACTTTACCCTGTCGAATAACGCCAGCCGTGAATTGACCATAACCATTGATCTGAGCCAGACTGAATTAGTGGGCTCATGGGTGTACGGTGAAGTAAGGCTCAGTTCAAGCGGGCTGCCCGATGCGGTTTTCCCCGTGGCTGTTTTTGCCGATGGCGGTGAATTGCCGTTTGAATGGAGAATTGACAGCAGTGACATTTCCGGCTGGCAGGAATTTGAACTGAGTGAGTTGTCAGCCATGCCGGATGCCACCTTCACCAGCGGTGGCCTGGTCGAACCGACCGAAACGGTGGAGCTTCTGCCGCAGGATCCGACTGATGATTCTCCTTACGACGGAGGTGAAGGCGTGATGACCGTTTGGCACACGGTACCCGCGAACACCTTGTGGCTGCATACTGAAACACTTTCTTCAACATCCGCAGACCTGGACCTGTTTGTTGGCCTGGATAGCAATGGCGATAGCATAGCCCAGGAAAGTGAGGAGATATGTTCCAGTACGTCCCCGACGGAAATAGAGTTTTGCGATTTATTCACACCCGTCGCCGGTGAGTACTGGGTCATCGTTCAGAACTGGGAAGCCACGAACCCGCAGGATGCCGCCACGCTTAAATCTGCAGTGGTGAGTAATGATACTGCTTCGCTTTTGACGGCAAGTGGCAGCGGAGTTGTGACCACGGGCGCAAACCAGAAAATTCGCGTGGCCTGGGACAATGTCAGTGCTGTGCCCGGAAAGGAATTGATCGGGGCCGTTGGCATAGGAACGCGTCGCGAGACTCCAAATAATATCGGTATTATTCCAGTCACCTTTACCAAGACAGCTGTTGCGGCACCCGAAACACTTGTATTGATGAATGGTATTGATCGGGGATTAACCATCGGTGCGCTCAATAAACACGACCGCATGTTTTTCGACATACCACCGGGAACTGACTCATTTACTGTTTCGGCATCGGCAAATGGCGCGGACAACGGGCAAAATGCGAACCTTGAACTCGAGCTTTACCGGGTCGACTTCGATAACGCATTTACCAATGCACCATTCGTCGCGGCGCCTGATACCAGTGGTGCCCCGTTGGCCTCGGCTTCGGGTTCAAGCGGCACCGGTCCCACCGTGACGGTCACCGGCAACGATGCCGTCCCAGGACGCTGGTTCGCCGTGCTGATGAACACCGGTAATGCCGATGCAGATGTTGAAATCAGGGCCGATATAAGCTTTTCAGGTTCCCCAATCCCCTTACGGATGGGGCTGTGGCAGGCCTCGTCCAGGCCGGACCTTAGCCAGGGTTATGACTATTCATCGACCGGTGGCTATCGTGCGTTCCTGTGGTATACCTATGACGAAGATGGCAATCCTGCCTGGTACCTGGCTTCCGGTCCGGAAACGGCGGGAAATATCTGGGTAGCGAAGTTACTGCGTTTTACCAATGACGGGATATTGCAACATTCCACCCCGGCGGGTCACGTGTCGATCACTCTGCTGGCCGAGGAAGATTCAATATTCTCTTTCGTGTTGTTTGGTGAAGACGGCAGCGACAGGGAACGCCCAAGCTTACCGCCAGTGTGTCCGGTAGTGGAAGGTACACAAAGCAGTTATAACGGGCTTTGGTCACGCACGGCAGCAGGGGTAGGTGGTTCCACGGTGGTGGTTAACAACATCTCCCAGGCATTTGTGCATTACATTTATGATGATTCCGGCAGCCCGGTTTGGCTAATAGGAACGCCTAACCCGCAAAGCTCCACCAATCCGGAGTCATCATTGCTCCAGTTCAAAGGGTTTTGTGCGGTATGTTCTGAAGAAGCCGTCACGACTGAAAACGTGGGTTTGTTTACCAGGGATTTGATAAGCGAATCCAGCATGACATGGAATCTGAACTACGTACTGACATCACCCCTGAGTGGCTCAGCAGATCGTTCAGATGACACGTTTAAGTTAACCGCACCGGTGACTTGCCAATAGGCCATCGGATTCAGGTTCTGTAAAAAATAGAGCGGATTGGGTTCAATCCGCTGCTGCCCCACTTATTCCGAGACCCACATATGTATCGGTGCACCCTGAACTAAGCAGTGGGGGCGCTGGGGAGGGGGTATTGTCTTACCAGGACACGCCACAAGTACATCCCTGTAGGCTCTTCCTCGACG
>RCNE010001431.1_pt1 | contig 15580 bp, 16 predicted proteins | sample 2041361 | NCBI WGS metagenome assembly RCNE01 (sample SAMN09708229, study PRJNA481090) | Marine sediment metagenome, whole genome shotgun sequencing project.
AAAAACCGTTGACGGTTCCGATAACGGCCCACTCTCCGGCCCAAACCAAATCTCCAGTTCCATCGCGCCGATCCAGGCGCATCTGGACCGAAAGATGGATGAAAAAAGTGAGCAACCCTTCTAAAATTGTTGCTGCTGTTTTTTCGGAAGGTGCGTTGATGGAGGGGCGGTAATCCCGAACGGTGATGAGCTTGGCAAAAAGAGAATCAGCAGTCACCTTCACAATAAAGTCCCCGGCCGCGTGGTGCCAAGGGCCGATCTGCTCAAAGGTTAGTGGATTGTAAAAATCGGTCAGAATCCGGACCATTTCATGGCAAAGGGCCTTTTTATGGGGCAGTTGGTTCAAATAGATCGGTTCCGGAGCCCAAACAACAATGGGGTCCGGATCACTGTCTGTGGAGGCGGTGATATGAAATTCGTGAAAATCGTCGAACCATTGACCCAAGTACATTGGCCAAGCATGGGATCCACAACGATTTTGAAAATATCCGGCCGGGATCACCCTTTGGGGGCCGCTCTTTGAAGGGTCCAATTTGTAAAGCAGCTGAAACTCGCGGTCGATGATTCGGCGGCCCTCATCCGAAACCGCCACATTGACCACAAACGTGGTGGTGGCCGCAGGCGTGGTAACGTTTACCGAGGCGGGATGGTAAAAGGCGCCATGTTTTTCCAGGGTCACCGTAATGGACTCGATCTCGTCCGGGTGGCAAGCATTACCGGTTTGAGCGGTGACCGCCTGGGCAAGGGCGTTGCCGTCATCAAGGTTCAGAAATTGGGTAACCGCCTCAAAATAATCGCCCAGAGAAGGGCGCCAGTGGCCGAATTGTGGATGGACGCGTTGCGGGAAAGGGGCAAAGGGCCTTGCCACAACGGATCCGCAGGGGTCAACGGGCGATCCGGACCGTATAAAAAGTAGGCGATTTTTGGCAACGGTCGCTTTAATCAGCAACTTGTGCCGATTCTATATCGGCTATGATTTCAGGCGCCACCTCGTAGCCTAACTCCTGGGCTTTCTTGCAGTGTTGCTGTGCTTTTTCCAGGTCATTTTTTTCCAGATAGGCGATGGTCAGATTGTTGTGGGCCACGGCAAAATCAGGTGCCAATTCCAGCACCTTGAGATTGGTTTTGATGGCGTCGTCTACACGATCTTTCATTAGGTAGGCGTTAGCCAAAGTGGTGTAAGCTTGAACATAGCGAAAGTTAAAACGGGTGGCCTTTTCAAGGGCTTTGATGGCTTCGTCGATTTCGCCCCGCTGCATATGCACAAAGCCGATATTGCCCCATCCTTCGGAAAAGCCGGGCTTAACCCGGGTGGCGCGCTGGTTGAATTCCAGACAGCTTTGCAGATCACCGCGGCGCATGGCCAAACCGCCCAACTGAACATAGGCTTCGGCCAACGTGGGGCTGTTATCAATGGCCTCAAAAAGCTCTTTTTCAGCCTCTTCATATTCGCCAATGCCCAACAACCCGACGGCTAGATTGTAATGGGAGTTTCCGCACTCTGGGTTTTCGGCCAGGGATCGACGGTTCATGGCGATAAATTCATGTACATCTTTCGCTTTTGGCATGGATCAAGTCCTTTATATGAAAAATCTCGACCTTTCGGTCTTTTATACCGACTTTTCACATTTTGTTGTGACCGCTATCGGTCATGGATGTTTAAATGTCGTTTGCGGCGATCATTTATAATCGGGTTTTCATCTGCATGCAAGTTTCTCATGCTCAAAGGATCTGTCAAGTTAAAATCAAGATCGATCAATCCGGGAAGGGTATCACACAGCCACGGTCCAGATAAAGCGACTGATCTGATAATCGGACCGCCTGGCGGTGATCGTGGGTGGCCACAATGATGGTGGTATGGTGTTTTCGGCAGATCTCTTTTAACAGGTCGGTGATGGATTTTTGATGGGTTTTGTCGACATTGGCGGTGGGTTCGTCGCATAAAAAGACTGTTGGATTAAGAACCAGTGCCCGAGCCAGGGCCACCCGCTGGGTTTCACCACCCGAAAGGCTGCGGGCCGGGGCTTTGGCAAAGGTGCGCATATCTACCAGATCCAGAGCGGCAGAGATCCGCTTTTGGCGTTCTTTTAACGCAATGCCACGAATCTTCAGCCCAAAAGCAACATTGTTTTCCACGCTTGTGGAAAAAAGCAGGGGGTGCTGGTTTAAAAGCACCACCTTCTGCCGTAGTTTGTGCAAAAGGCTTTCCGTGTAAAGAACCTTTTTCCCCTGGTAAAAGACGGTGCCTGTTGTTGGCGCTCGTAAAAAGGCGAGAATATGCAAAAGGGTTGTTTTACCGGCACCATTGGGGCCTTCGAGGGTGTAGATCTGCCCCGCATCTAACGTCAGGTACGGTATGTCGAGCACCACACGCTGGTGGTAGCGGTGTGCCAGTTGGTCGAGGGTGTAAAGGGTCACGACTGTAACTGCTCCTGCCCGGTCCGCCCCTGCACAAAATGAAACAGCAGGTTGATACTAAAGCTCACCACAAGCAGCACAATGCCTAAGGCCACGGCCAGGGTGAAGGCCCCCTTATCGTACTCCAGGGCCATGGCGGTGGTGATGGTGCGGGTGAATCCTTTGATGTTGCCGCCCAGCATCATACTGATACCGATTTCCGAAATCACCCGTCCAAACGCGGCAATCAGGGCGGCCACAACCCCAAAACGGGCCTCTTTAAACACCGCCCACATCATCTGATGCCCATTGGCGCCCAAGGTTTTGGCTGTCTGGCGATGCGATAGCGGTCGTCCATACGGTTGACGGCAGCCAAGGTCAGGGCTGTTATCAGCGGCACAATCAAAAGCACCTGTCCGATGATAATGGCCCATGGGGTGTACAATAGCCCCAGGGTACCTAAAGGACCGCGCCGGGCAATAATGGCGTATACAAAAAGGCCAATCACCACCGTAGGGACGCTAAGCAAGGTGTTGATCACCATGATCAGCAGTCGTTTACCGTAAAACCGGTTGAATGCCACAACAAACGCCAAGGGAACACCGATGGCGGCTGCCAGCAGGGTGGATAGGATGCTGACGGTCAAAGAGAGTTTGACGATGGCTGCCAGCTGTGGGTCCCATGCAAAGATCAGGCCCAGGGCCGATGCAATACTGTCAGTTAAAAAGGGCATTTGGAATCACGCAAATTCGTTTTTCATCAAATGACAATGCCGTTATACTCAATTACATCGTATCCGGAATAAACAGCGGTTTTTCTAATAAACGATAGTCACCGATCAGCTTTTGGCCCTTTTTCGAAACCAGCCATTGGGCAAATTGATCGGCCAGCTCAAACTTGACGTGGGGGTGTTTGGCCGGATCCACAGGGATAACGCCATACGGATTCATCAGGGTGGGATCTTTTTCACACAGCACATCCAGATCGATGGGCACATCGCGTCCATGTTTATACTTAATATAGGTTCCCCGATCAGTCAGAACGTAGCCTTTTTTTTCGTCGGCAAACGTCAGCGCTTTGCCCATGCCTTGGCCAATAGAACGATACCATGCGGCTGCGTCGGCCGGCTGCTCAAACTCCACGGTACGTTCTTTTCCCTTTTTGGTGATGGTGGCGCTCTCTTTTGCCAAGGTGACGCCGGACAACCGCCAGAGAGCCTGCTCTTTGGCGTGGGTGCCGCTGTCATCGCCCCGGGAGACAAAGATAGCACCTTTGTCGGCAATCTGATTCAACGCCTTGGCCGCATCGGTTGAGCCTTTAATTTGGGCCGGGTCTTCGGGTGGGCCGATGATCACAAAATCGTTGTGCATCACGCCGTAACGTTGGGTGCCAAAGCCATCGGCGATAAATTTTTCTTCGCGACTCTTGTCGTGCACAAAAATCAGATCCACATTTCCATCCACACCGTCCCGAATGGCGGCGCCTGTCCCCTTGGCAATCACCTTCACCACAATGCCGGTCTCTTTTTCAAATTCGGGTAAAAGCACATCCAAAAGGCCGGAAGCCTGGGTGCTGGTGGTTGTAGAGATGGTGATAAAGGGGTTTTCCGCATGGGTCGCAGGTGTTACCAGGGCAATGGTGCCACATAAAATCAAAATTACCAGCAATGCACGTTTCATCATAATGTCCTTTAGTTGTATTCGATTATTTTGCGGGAAAGACCATTTGTCCCGCGCTGGAAATGTCGTAACCACTCATGGTGCGGGCGGTCTCTTTAAATTGCGGTTCGTTCATCAACCCTAAAAAGCGTTGGATGTCCGGTTGGAAAAAGCGGTCCTTGGCCAGAATCAGGTCAAAACGTTCCCAACGAAGCGGTAAAAAATCAAGATCGAGCATATCAGCCACGGCCCGAATGGCAGGCCCTGTATCCGCTGCACCGGTCAAAACGGCCAGCCCCACCTGCAAGTGACTGTGGACCTCATTCTGATAACCATCAACCTGCGATGCGCTGATACGATTTTGGGTCAACAACTTATCCAGCAACAAGCGGGTGCCTGTTCCTAACGGACGGTTGACGATGCGGATTCCACTGTGGCCAAGATCGGCGAAACGGGTGATCTTTTGCGGATTGTTTTTGGGCAAAAGCAGTCCCTGTTCCCGGCGGCAAAAGTTAACCACCGCCGGCATGGCCCCCAACACATCCGTGGCAAAGTCAAAATTGTACTCGGCATCATTATCCTGCAACAGATGGCTGGCCGCTATATGACAGCGGCCCTGACGCAGCAGTTTCAATCCGCCCATACTCCCCAAATTGGCAAAAAGCACCACCGGTTGCCGACCGGCCGAGTTATGCATGGCGATGGCTTTTTCCAGCAACGGATCGTTACTGCCGCCGATGAGGAGCACGTCTTTGTATTCGGGTATCGGTGCGGTTTTCGGATAGTTGATGGTGTTCGCTTCAATCCATTGCTCCACCAAATGTTTGGGGAAAAGCCATTTCCCCGTCACTTTGGTGGCAGGCAGTCCCTTTTTGGAAACCAGTGTATAGATCTTTTTTTCGTTGACGTTTAATAGTTCGGCTACGCTTTTCGTGGTCAAAAGTTGAGTCACGGCAACACCTCTGGTTCCTGGGTAAAATCATCAATTTAGTTATTATTAGTTTATATACCTCTATTTTCAATAAATATTTTAGTAAAAGAGTAATAATAACTAAAAGCAACCAATAGGCATAATGGCAAGCATGGGAGTTGTGTAAAACTGCTGGGGATGTTGCTTGGAGGGGTTATTCAAAAAACAGGGTGTAAGTTTTCAAGGCCTCAGGTTGACAGAAAGGTACAACTGAAAAACTTCATCAATCTATACGGCGTCAATACCTCCTTTAGAAACAGTGGCCATGAAATCGATCTATTTAAAAACTGAAACCTCTTTTAAGACCCATATGGTGATTTTCTGGGCCAACTTAGCCCGGCTCAACAATCTGCTCATTATTCTCAATATCACCCTCTTTTTTCTGACGGGTTTGGTTGCCCAAGGTTATTATTACACTTTTTGTTCCATCGGCTGTTTTGCTGTTGTCGCAATTCTGACGATTCTACCGTTTCCGTTTGTCAACCGCCTTTGGTTTTATCTATTGAACGTCACCCTTGAATTTGTCGGCATCTACTTTCTGGCGGCCAGCATCATCTATTGGGTTCAAACCGGCGCTCAGGTGGGAATGTAAGGGCGGTTTGCGAATCGGGGTTATGATCGGCGGATTTTAGCGGCGTTGATGGCATATTTTTTGATTTTGTAGTGGATGGCGCGGCGGCTGATCCCCAGTATTTCGGCCGCTTTACTCTGGTTTCCACCGGTCTCTTGTAAAGCGGAAAGAATGGCCCTTTTTTCGCTCTCTTCCAATGTCATGGGAGGTACGTCAACCATTTCGATCGTATCCTCAGCGGCCGCGCTGGAAAGGTGAAAATCGTCGGGGGTCAAAACGTTGTTTTTGCAAAGAACAATTCCGCCCTCAACCGCATTTTTAAGCTCACGAATATTGCCTGGCCAGGGATATTCCAGTAGCCACTGAACCGTTTCAGGCGGAATTTCCACCAGGTCCAGTTGATGTTTTTTGCAATAGATGGCCGCAAAATGGTTGATCAGTGCGGGGATGTCTTCTTTTCGCTCTTTCAGGGGCGGCACAAGGATGGTGACCACCCGCAAACGATAGAAAAGATCTTCACGAAAAAGCCCTTCCTGCACATCGGCTTCGATATCGGTGTTGGTGGCGGCAAGGATTCGGCAATCAACTGCGACGGGCTCAATGGCGCCAATGCGTCGAATTTTGTGATCTTCTAAAAAACGGAGCAGCCGCATCTGCATTTCCGATGAAATATTGCCAATTTCATCTAAAAAAAGGATTCCTTTATCTGCGGCGGCAATAAGCCCCTTCTTATCGCGAACCGCATGGGTAAAGGCACCTTTGACATGTCCAAAGAGTTCACTTTCCAGTAAGCTTACCGGCGTTGAACCGCAATCCACCACCACAAACGGCTTGTTTTTACGTTGGCTTGATTGGTGGATTTGTTGCGCCACCCGCTCTTTACCGACCCCGCTATCCCCCAAAATCAACACATTGACGTTGCTGTCGGCCACCCGTTCGATAAGATCAGAAACCGCGCGCATGGCACTGCTTTGGCCGATAAAAAAATCAGGGTCGCTGGTCATTTCCCCGTATGATTTTTGTCGCTTTTTGGATTTCCGGGCTAATATCGTGCCTATTTTTTCCACCAGTTGGGCACCCTTAAACGGTTTGGTCAGGTAATCAACGGCGCCAGCCTTGATGGATTCAACCGCGCCGTGAATAGTACCGAAAGCGGTGAGAAAAACCACGGGCAGCTCAGGCTCAATCTTTCGCACCTTGGCCAGCAGCTCCATACCGCTGATTTCGGGCATTTTGATATCCGATATCATCAGGTCGGTTGAGTTCTCTCGAAGCAGCTCCAGAGCCCTTTTCCCCGAACTCGCTTTACGAACATGGTACCCGGCTGAAAGTAACCGTGCTTCAATGACTTCGAGAATATGAGGGTCGTCATCCACAACCAGTATGTTTTTATGAATTGCCAAGTGCGTCCTCTGTTGCAGGGGGGGTTATCTGGCGCTTTTTCTCCTGAATATCCTGATGAATCGTTTCAATGGCCTCAATTTTCCGCTGTAATTCATCAATTTGGGCCTGCTTTTTTTTCAGTTCGCTTTGAAACCATTTTCTCTCGATGTGCCACTTTTTTGTCCGCTGCACATCCTTATTGAGATAAACACGATAGTTATGCAAAACTTGGTCCAACAATCTTGGATCTTCGTGATGATACTTTTCAGGCATCTGCTGGAACCAATAAACCCAATCGGTCATGGCGTCTTCCATTTCGGCGGCTGTTTGGGCGGTGGCCAAGTGAACAGCGGCGATCCCATAGCGTGCATACCGATTTAGAAATCCTGTTTTGTGGGTGCGGGCGATTTTATCAAAAAGGGTTAAGGCGTGTTCGTACTGCTGGTTTTCAAAATCACCATAGGCTTGTTCTAAATCGCCATAGGCCTGTTCTACATCACCAAAGGCCTGTTCTAATTGATGATAAACGGCCTTCTCCGGCATTGAAGCCGGTTTTACCGGCAATACTTGTTTGCAGCCGGTCCCGAAAACCAGCCATAACACGCAACACCCCAAAAGATATAATTTATCACTATTTCTCAAATACTTTTTTCTCATAAATCGCATGAAACTTCCCTTATATCACGATTCTTCTATTTTCAGGGGTAGGTCAACGCTAAATGTACTGCCTTGGCCGATTTGGCTTTCAACCCACAAACGGCCGTCGTGGGCCTCGATAATATGTTTGGATATATGTAGGCCCAAACCGGCGCCGTCCATATGGCTCTTCATGTCGGTGCCCCGATAGTACTTGTCGAAAATTAACGCAGTTTCCGACGTCTTGATCCCCGGCCCGGTATCGCTAACAGAGAACCGGAACGTCTTTTGATCATTATAGACACCGGCAAAGACCTTTACCATCGCTTTTTGCGGCGAAAATTTAATGGCATTGCCCAATAAATTACTCATCACCTGGCGTAGCTTTTCCGGGTCGGCGGGGACCGATGGCATGTCTGGCGGTACTAAAGCTTCAATATCAATCTTTTTCGCCATGGCCAAAGGGGCCATTACCGCAATACACCCTTCGATAAACGCCTGAGGATCAATGGGTGCCAATTCAAGATCCATCCCTTCTTTTTCAAGGGACGACACTTCCAGCAGATGATTCAATAGATCCACTACCCGGTCGATCTCATTGGCCGCAATAGTTAAAAATTTGCGTTGGCGCTCATTGACCGGCCCCATCAAGCCCTCTTCAATCAGATTGACCGATTCCGAAATCGATGTCAAAGGGGTCCGAATCTCGTGGCTCAACATATCGATAAAATCGGACCGCATCTCTTCTTCCCGCTGAAGCCGCCGGGCCAGGGCGTTGAATGCGTCGGCCAGCTTTCCGAACTCATCTTCCTTGCGATATTCGATGAGTCGTTGGGGCTGTTGGCTGCTCAAAGTTTGGAATCCCTTTAAAAGGGTTTTAATGGGCCCGATGATCGCTCTGGACAAAAAAAGAATACTCAACGTTGCCAGGAGTGCACAAACAGCGACGGCGATCAGCCCGCTTTTCAGAGCCCATTCGCCCCGGCGGTGTAGCTCCAGGTTGGAGGCTTCGATGCGCTGATCATTTTCTTGACGCAAATCGGAGATTGCATGGGTCCAGGCGGTCAAGGTTTTTTCGGGAATCCAAAATAAGCCCAGCTCGTCCATTGTGATGTTTTTTGCTCTTGGCACATTGTAGGGCAGAAACTGGGCATAGATCGAATCCCAATCGCTGGGTTTCTCTGTATCCCCTCGGCTCAAGGCCATCACCGTTACCAGGTCATTGAAGTAGATCTGTTTGTTTTGATCAAACTGTTCAATATAGCTCTCTTTTTGCAGCAGGGCATATTTTTTGCTCATCTCTTCCATATAGAGCAACGTCTCGATCATTTTTTTCGAGGTCGTCGAAATCTTGTTCTGCTGCTCCACAATGTGGGTGGAAATCGTCATCATTTGGCGGATATTGAAATAGAGCACAATCAATGTGCCATTAAAAACAAAAATAACGCAGAGCCACCAGATGGCCAATTTAGCGGTAATGCTCGTAAAAAGTTTCATGGTATAAACCCAATTCCCATCAAAAGCCGCCGACCGATTGTCAAGAGGGTGAATCGCCGAAAAAGAAATATCGAGGGCCACACATTTTCAAATCAAAACCGATTGTTGATCCATATCCTAAAAGAGGTGGTTTTTAATTTCAAGGGTGGCGTACTTTATTGGGTAAAATTCATTTCCCAACCCATTTTCCAACCATTGATTGTGCAAAAACCGTACTTTTAAGGATCATTTCCGTAACAGCGAACTGGGTGCTTCCGCCAAGGAGGGGCGGAATCCGGCTTAAATACGGGCTGTGCCAAAAATGGCATCGCCTTTGCTTTACCCAAAGTGATAATGGCTGAAAACTGTCGCCAGCGTTGCAGATGGGGCCCCGGCATCGTCGTCATCGGTTTTCAGTCGGATTAAACAGACGTTTGAATTATCATAATGTATTAACACTCATTAAAAAGAGGAGACGAAAAATGAAAAAACTATTTGCTACGATTCTAATGGTATCATTCTTACTGGGCGCCGGAACGGTGATGGCCGAAGGCGTCACGCTGATGGGAACCGTCCACCAAGTCGAAGACCAGTTTGTACTGGTGGCCGATGACAATGCTCAGTATCTCTTAGAAGGGATTGATCTGTCGGCCGTTGTTGACAAAAAGGTAACCGTAGCCGGAGACCTTGCCGAAGATGGCGAAAACAAAACCCTGACGGTAATTTCCTACGAGCCGGCCGAGTAGCATCCGGTGACTATAAAGCATTCTGCTTTTAGTGTCATGTGTGGGGCCGCGGTTTTCTGGATCAATTGATCTAGAATTCCGCTGCCCTTTGAAATGACATTCAATCCACTATTTTAGATTGTTCAAAAACTGCTCTATCTAATCGGTCTCAAAAGGAGGATCCAAGTGAAACAGTTTATTGCCTTTATCGTAATGATATGTTTGGTGCTGGGAATCGGGTGCACACCTCCCGCAACCCAAACGAACCTGACCGGTACGGTTCAAAAGATCGACGATACCTTTGTGCTGATGGCGGATGATGAGACCCAATACAAATTGGAGGGGGGCGATTTTTCCGCGAATATTTCCCAGCGTATCACAGTCACCGGGACCGTTCTAGACGACGGTCAGGGTAAAGTAATATCGGTGCTTTCCTACGAGCCGGAAGAATAGGGTTCCCCTTCGATATGCCGGGACAATGCATCCAATGCTTCTGTTCCGGCTTCCTTGACCTCCTGTGAATAAGGCCCTTTTGTCAGGAGTTCCAGCTTTTCAACCGCTTCTGGGCTTTGGGACTCGCCCAAAAGATAGGCGATATCTCCCTGAACCTGGGAGTCGACATCTTCAAAGCAGTCCCAAAGCGGTTCAATATACCGCGCTCCTTTTTCAACATCAATTTCCACCAGATATTCAAAAGCGGCCATGGCGCCCAAACGGGTAGACCACTTGGCATCGATTAAAAGCGTGATAAATCCGGGAAAAACCTTGCCGGTGTCAGCCATCAGTTGGGCCAGTCCTTCGGCATTACCTTCAGAAATCATTCCCTGAAGGGCTGAAGGGCTCAATGATGACGGGTCCCGGGCAACGGCCATTTCAATGATTTCATCTGCCGGCGGCAGACCGATCCAGCGATAGGTTTGATCCAGCAAGGTTGTGGGGGTTGACTGAATGTTCGCCTTTTGTGCTGTTTTTTCGAAAAGAGTTGCATCAATGACGGTGATTTTAATAAAAGGTGAGGCCGCCGCCAAAGGTAATAGTTTCTCTACAGCCCTGGGACAAAAAGGGCACTGGGGGGCGATAAAAATGTCGATTTGCACCGGACCGACGATCTTTTCAGCCGCTGCTTTAAGACGATCGCTCGGTGGTGGGATTTGTCCAAAGGCAGCCATAAACGGTCCTATTTCCGGACCCATGGGGATGGCATGATAGGTGATCTGATGGTTGATTCTGATGCCGGGCAACATGTTGTCGCCGCCAACTTTTTTCACCTCAACTCCGGCCTGTTCTTGCAAAATATCGCAAAAAGCCTGCAGCTCGGAGAATTGCGGCGCATCGGTTTTGATCAGTTCCACGAAAGGTGTCGGAACGTCTCTTTCCTGCAGCGTTTTAAGTTTATTGATGTCGGAGTCGGTCAGCATTGTAAAGTAAAATATTATTTAAAAAGAAAAATGACACTAAAAAATGTAAAACCACACGAATAGCTAAGGAAAAAGGCCCGGATACACGGATAAAGACTTTTGTAAAATGTCAATTTTTGTTCGAGTTCAAGGAAGACGAAAAATTTACCCGGAGACATATTGGTCATATTTCGAGGATTAAATTTTGAGTCTGACGCTGAAATCGGGCAAAAAAGGGCGTTTTTCAGAAGTCTTAGAATCCGATGCGCGCCGTCACTCCCAATGTCACCGTATCCGTATCCACATCCTCTTTCACCGCATCGTAATCCCAATTATCGAACCGATAGTTGAGGCTCATATCCAGATAGAGAAACTCTTCTAAAATCTCCATATTCAGCCCCGCCTTTAACGCGTAAAAGGGGTCGGAAAAGTCGCTGTCGGTGTAGTGGAGACCGATTCCCACGCCTCCGTAAAGAAAGCTCCCCACAATCACAAAAACCTGGGGACTTAAGACCAGATCACTATCACCGGCAATTTCCTGATCAGTAACTTCAAGATCGCCGATAAAACCGATGGGTGAGTTTTGATACTTATAGGAAAAGACCCAATTAAAACCGTCTTCATCAAAATCTTCCTGGGTGTCGATATCATCAAGGGTGAACCAGTAATGGATCCCAACTCCCGCCTGATGGGGATCGGCCGCGGATGTGGCCACACCGCCAAACAACAATAAACCGGTCAGGAGTATGATTATTAAGTGTCGCATAGTGCCTCCAAATATTTTTTTAGGTTGAACGGTTGCATCAATTTGTCCATGATAAATGTAGCGTCAAATAACACAACCCCAAAGTGGCTGCAGTCCGAAAAGAGTTGTAATTCCCTTGATGATGGCTATACTCCCGGACTCCAAAACGAACTTAAATATGCAAAGATGCAATTTATGAGCCAGTTGATTTACAATGATCATTTGAGAAATATCGCCATTATCGCCCATGTTGATCATGGCAAAACCACATTGGTAGACGCCCTGTTTCGCCAAAGCGGTCTCTTTCGAGAGGGACAGACCGTGGATGAGCGCTTAATGGACTCCATGGATCTGGAGCGGGAGCGGGGCATTACCATTGCCGCTAAAAACTGCTCTGTCGTTTGGAACAAAACCCGTATCAATATTATCGATACGCCCGGCCATGCCGATTTTGGTGGTGAGGTGGAGCGGGCACTCTCCATGGCTGATGGCGCAATTCTTTTGGTAGACGCGGCAGAAGGGCCGCTGCCCCAAACCCGGTTTGTACTCAAAAAAGCGCTGGGTCAGGGTCTTAAAATTATCGTGGTGGTCAACAAGGTGGATCGCCAGGACGCCCGTCCGGAAGAGGTGCTGGACGAGATTTATGATCTTTTGATCGATCTCAATGCCACTGATGAACAGTTAGATTTCCCCGTGCTATACGCGGTCGGCCGTGACGGTATCGCGTCCCGGACGCTTGCGGAAATGGGGACGAACTTACACGTATTGCTGGATACTATTGTAGCCGAAATCCCCGGCCCCACCCATGACCCAGATGCCCCGTTTCAGATGCTGGTCTCCGATCTGGACTATTCCGACTATTTGGGCCGCCTGGCTGTGGGCAAGATTTTTAACGGCAGTGCCCGCGCCAAAGACAACCTGGTCTGTCTGGGTGAGGAGGGCAGCGTTCCGTTAAAAGTATCTAAACTACAGCTCCACGAAGGGATGGGGCTGGTGGACGCTGAGACCGTAGTGGCAGGTGATATTGTGGTGCTGGCCGGTATTGAAGATGTTCACATTGGCGACACCATCTGTCACGATAAAACCCCGCGGGCGCTCCCGCGTATTCGGGTGGACGAACCCACTGTCGCCATGAAATTTACCATCAACAATTCGCCCTTTGGCGGCAAAGAGGGCAAATATGTCCAGTCGAGCCGTCTGCGGGAGCGGCTGAATAAAGAGACGTTGCTCAATGTCGCCATTGAAGTGGAAACCACCGCCGACCGGGATACGATTCTGGTTAAGGGCCGGGGCGAGTTTCAGTTGGCGATTTTGATTGAAACCATGCGGCGGGAAGGCTTTGAGTTCTGCGTAGGTCGTCCGGAAGTGGTCTACCGCCATGAAAAGGGTGTGCGGTTAGAACCCATTGAGCGGCTCTGGGTCGATTGCGAAGAGTGTTTTTTAGGCGCCGTTACCGAAAAACTGGCCCTACGCAAAGGTAAGATGTTGACCCTGACCAATAACGGTAAAGGCCGGGCACGGATGAATTTCTCTATCCCTGCTCGCACGCTCATCGGTTATCGGGACGAGTTTCTCACCGACACCCGAGGCACCGGCATCATGCATTCGCTTTTTGACGGTTACGAACCTTATCGAGGCGATTGCCCCAGCCGCTTTACCGGCTCTATTATATCAGACCGCTCCGGTCAGTGTGTCGCCTTTGCGCTCTTTAATATGGAACCCCGCGGCCGTCTCTTTATGACACCGGGGGTGCCTGTCTACGAAGGAATGATTGTGGGCGAGCACAACCGTAGCCAGGACATCACCGTTAATCCGTGTAAAGAGAAAAAACTGACCAATATGCGCGCTTCTGGCAAGGATGACAATGTGATGCTCTCACCCGTTAAGCCGATGACCCTGGAAGAGGCGATCAGTTTTATCCGCGAAGATGAGCTGGTGGAGGTGACGCCGCTCTCCATCCGGCTGCGTAAAGCGGTGTTATCCGGACAAACGCGCCACACCCAGCGGGGAAAGCTATTTAAAACGAAATAGCGTTATTGGATGTTGGTTCGGCTAAAAAAGGCACAATCGTAGGGCGGCAAGCCCTTGCCGCCGATCAGGGTTTCAGGGCACCAACGGGTTCGAGCGCCGTGTGTCGGCATAGGGATACCGACCTACTTTTTGCGAGATGATTATACGGTTAAATCCATACGAAACGTTGAGGAACCTGATTCTTTAAATTTGTTGGGTTTCGTTCGCTCAGCCCTACCTGCAAATACTGTGTAACTTTAGCACGTTAATAAATGGCACTGTAAATTTGTAGGGGTAGGCCCCTGTGCCTACCCTGCCGGATCCGCTAACAAAAGGGCAACCACAGGGGGTTTCCCCTTCTATGAGGGTCAAACCTTCTAACTCCCTACCCGTTTGAAACTTCACTCGTTTCTTCCAGATTAAACCGGCCGTCGGCGCTGCTTGATTGAGGAGCGAAATCAAGGGTAGCACCTATTCAAGACCCCGGTAAAACTCCCACAACATGTTGACTGTGACAAAAGACGACAGTAACTTTTCATATTGGATTGGTAATGTAACGGGGACTAGAAAATGATAACCACCCGAAGAGAAGTTATTAAGCTGGTTTTGTCTATTTGTGCCGGGGTCTCGGTATACGGCGGTAAAATCGGCGACCGCCTTCGCACTGTTTACGCCAAAGCCAAAAAGGTTCTCCTACCCAAGGGAACGGAAATGGAGACCTTGATATCCAAAAATCCTGCTGAACTCGATGCCGGCAACCTGGATACCTCCCCTATGACTGAATTTGACGTCATGGGGCAAACGGAACATAAAGCCGATCTTAACGAGTGGCGGCTTTCGCTCTCCGGTGATATCGAAACACCTAAAAATATGACCTATGAGGAGATAGGCAAACTGCCTTCCATCGAACGCAACGTTCTGATCATTTGCCCCGGCTTTTTCGCCTATAATGGATTGTGGAAGGGGATTTCCATGGCGGCGCTGTTAACCGATGCCAAACTAAAACCTGAGGTGACCCATGTGAAATTTAGCGGCCCCAAAGGGAGCGGCCAAAAAAGTAAGGAGTTTTCCATTGAAGAGGTGATGACGGAAAAAGTATTTCTTGCCTATCAGGTCAATGGGAAACCACTGCCACAGCGGCACGGGTTTCCCCTCCGGTTGGTGGCCGAGGATCATTACGGCGAGGTTTGGGTAAAGTATGTCGACAATATGACCGTTATCGCAAAATCGGCAGAAGCCGGAAATCAGAATTCTGATTCCCAGTCTCAAAATTCGGTCTTCTGAATTCTTACTAAACCCTCTCAAACACTATTTCCCCATCTTCCACCCGCGCCTCAATTTGGCTGTCGGGCGCGATCTGTCCATTTAAAATCGCCATGGCCAAGGGGTTTTCGATATATTGCTGGATAGCCCGTTTTAGCGGACGGGCACCGTAGGCCGGGTCGTAACCCTTTTTCGCCAAAAAATCCCGCGCATCATCATTTAGCGTCAGTTTTATTTTTTGACCCATCAGCCGTTTTTTCAGCCGCCGCATCTGAATATCCACAATGGCACTGATCTGATCGGGCGATAGATTGTGAAAAATAATGGTTTCATCGATACGGTTTAAAAA
>RCNE010000975.1_pt1 | contig 15568 bp, 12 predicted proteins | sample 2041361 | NCBI WGS metagenome assembly RCNE01 (sample SAMN09708229, study PRJNA481090) | Marine sediment metagenome, whole genome shotgun sequencing project.
CTCCATCGGTACTTTTTGAATACCCGAGAATTGCATATCCGCCATCTTTCGTGTGAATTACCGATTGTGCCGTTTCTTCATCTGTACCACCGAAACTCTTCACCCAATCTATCTCACCTAAAAACACCGCTTGGTCATAGCCGTTATCCTGAACTACAGAATCATCATCTGAACATGAAAAGAAAAACAGCGCTATGGCTAATATAAAAATGTTTTTCGCGCCCATACTAATTTGACTTTTTAATAACAAAGAGACCGGAATTGATATCATTCACAATAATCTTTTCACTTTCAAAATATGGATATACACTCCATACGCCTTCAAAAGCAGCGGTGTTATCAGCCGGATATGTATCAAAAAAACCCTCTTCTACAATACTTTGTCCGTCTATTCCAGAAATATCAAGAATTCTGACCCCTGCAGTATAATTTGCGAGATATAAAGCATCTCCTTTAACATAACCGTTGTGATCAATTGCTGCAGTTTCACCTAAATATGTTGTGTGCAAGATTGGATTGTCGAGATCTGAAAGATCAAAGACCAGGGTACGTGAATCAAAACCAAGTTGGATCTCATCTAATTCATCTCCCAAAATAAAATAGCGTTGGTCTTCAGAAAACCACCCCTGGTGTGTATATCCTATATTAGCGTATTGAAAAGTACTGATCTGCATAGGGTTTTCTTTGTCTGTGATATCCACAATAGCAACTTGATTTTCATTCGCCCCTATAAAAATTTCCTGCCCTGCGTAATCAGCGTCAGGGCCGTTGTAGGTAACAACTTGTGCATCATGGGAGTAGCCGTTGGCACCATAACCTCCTGCAGCGATTGGATTTTTGGGGTCCTGAATATCAATGAAGTTCGCTCCTCCGTTAAAAGTGTTAGTGCCAACCGCATACGCATATCCGCTAACTTCATTTATAACAATATTATGTGCATTACCAAAACCGGTATAGCGCGTATCTGCCTCAAAAGTTTCCGGAGCATTCACCACATTCCTCAATTTAGTTAAATCAAAAACCTGCATCCCGTGACCGCTAGCCTCAGAGACAATAAATGCATGGTCCTGGTAAACTTTTATATCTCTCCAGGAGCTGGATACAGTTGCTGTTGGTAATTTCCCAAGATAAATCAGTTCTTCCGTATCTGTTATATCAACAAATGCAGTTCCGTTACTTAAACCTACCAAAGCGTATTCCTTCCCGGTAGTGGTGTCTGTCCACCCCCAGATATCATTTGCTGAATTAGCACTGAAATCTGCCAAATTAATTTGCCCTAATAAGTCAAACCCATTGCACGGATATGCTCCTGCCATCCCATTATTACATGGTATAAAACCGGTTTCGGGGATTTCATCCGGATCCGGTGACATATCATCAATAACGGAAGAGTCATCATTACTAGAACAGCCCAATAGTAAGAATAGGCTTAAAATAATCAGGGGTGTTTTGGTCATGGGGCAAAATTAATAATTCTTTTTCGCCATAAAGATAATATATTATTCCCATCCGCTTATTTTTGTACTATGTTAGAAGATAAGAATCAGGAAAAAACCTCGCTGGAACAATTGGGTGAATTTGGATTAATAGATCATCTTACCGGGAGTTTTAAAATGCAACATAAATCTTCCATTAAGGGAATAGGTGATGATGCCGCAGTGCTTGACTTTAAAAATAAAAAAACACTTGTCTCTACAGATTTGTTGATTGAAGGAATACATTTTGATCTAAGCTATATGCCGTTAAAACACTTGGGATATAAAGCGGTAATGGTTAATTTATCTGACATTTATGCGATGAATGCAATAGCTACTCAGATTACGGTATCTGTAGCGGTCTCCAATCGATTTCCTTTAGAGGCTATGGAAGAATTCTATAAGGGTATTGCACTGGCCTGTGAGCTTTACAAAATAGATCTGGTTGGAGGAGATACTACCTCTTCTACTACAGGGATGATCATAAGTATCACGGCTATAGGAGAGGCAACCAAAGAAGACATAGTTTACAGGAGTGAAGCAAAACCAAATGATCTCTTAGTGGTTAGCGGTGACCTTGGAGCTGCATATATGGGGTTGCAAGTTTTAAATCGTGAAAAGGAAGTATTTAAAGTTAATCCCAATAATCAACCAGATATGTCGGCTTATACTTATATCATTGAACGTCAATTAAAACCAGAAGCCAGAAAAGATATAGTGGAACTATTAAAAAAACTGAATATTCAGCCAACTTCCATGATTGATATCAGCGATGGTCTTTCTTCTGAAATACTTCATTTGTGTAAACAGAGTAACGTTGGTTGCAATCTTTATGAAGATAAAATTCCATTAGATCCAACAGTAATTTCGGCATGCGAAGAGTTTAAACTCGATAGCACTTTAGTTGCTTTAAGCGGGGGTGAAGATTATGAGCTGTTGTTTACTATTGATCAAAAAAAATTCCCGGAATTAAAAGGCAATCCTAACTTTACTGTAGTGGGGCACATAACAGATAAGAATGAAGGCGCACATTTAATATCCAGGAATAATTCTAAAATTCCACTTACCGCTCAGGGGTGGAATTCATTTGCCAAAGCATAATTAAGCTACTTGTTGGGTAGTCCTATGTCTTTTTTGGTATAAGTCTTCTAGGGTATCATTGATCTCCTGAAGTTCAGGTGTTAAAACGGAAAGATTTCCGCTTACGTCTGTAGTGACTTCTTTGCCACAGTGAACACACTTATATTCTTTTATGTGCAAGGTTACTTTCTTGGAGACGGAATAATGGTGGCCAAAAATATTACAAAATATTTTTTTCATAATGTAGGTTTTAGGTCTGCATTGGTAGGGTTTGGGGATCCATAATATGCAATTAATAACTTTCAGTAAAAGTTAGTGAGATTTTAAATTCAAATAACTTAATTTCAGAACGCATCTAACTTACATTTTATTGGGTGTCCTCTGTAAATTTTATGCTTTTTTCGACGAACGTCTCTTTTTAAGACCAATTGTCATTTTATGAGGATGAATTTTGTTTTAGATATAGTCCATTTTTCATTTATCTTTCATGTTTTATAAATCCTATGATTAGAATAAAGGATACGCTGGTAACAGCTTTTGCACTTTTCTCTCTTTTCTTCGGTGCAGGAAATCTTATTTTGCCCCCACAACTCGGATTTAAAGCCGGGGAATTATGGTGGCTCGTTGCGCTTGGTTTTGCTGTCTCAGCAGTTTTAATTCCAATATTCGGAATACTCGGTCATGCCAAACTGCAGGGAACAATGTTTGATTTTGCCTCAAAGGTCTCATCTTCTTTTAGCCTGATTTTTTGCTTTATAGTATATGGTGTTTCAATTTCACTGCCTTCACCAAGAACAGCATCCGTTACTCACGAAATAGGTATTACACCTTTACTTCATAATTCCGCACTAAGTACAAGTATTGTCTATTTTATTTTAGTGTTCATTTTTGTGCTGAACCGAACAAAATTATTGGACATAATAGGGAAGTACTTAACCCCCGCAATTATTATAATCCTCTTATCTATTATGGGTATAACACTATTTTCTTTCCCACTAGATTTTGGAACTAACACTTTTAATCATCCTCTAACAGAAGGGATTTTGGAAGGTTATCAAACCTTTGATGCCATCGGTGCCATCGTAGTGGGAGGGGTTATTATAACTTCTATTGACTTTAAGGATAAAGAAGCTTCTTATGAGAGTAAAAAAGCTTTACTGGTCAGGGCCGGCTGGCTGGCTGGATTTGGTTTATTAATGATATATGCAGGATTAATTTTTACAGGAGCGGTCATGCACGGACAATTTGATCCGGCAATTTCACGTACTGCCCTTATCGCTGGAATAAGTAAAATTACTCTGGGTTCTAACGCTAACTTATTTTTGGGCATATTAGTTAGTTTGGCTTGTTTTACGACTGCTGTAGGAATTGTGGCAGGTACAGCAGATTTTGTAAAATCGCGTTTTCCAAAATCAAACAAAGCATATTTGATTACTGCTCTGATCAGTTGTTTACTTGGAGTGTTAATGGGGCAATTTAATGTAGACTACATCATCGCCATTGCATTACCAATTCTAATGTTTATTTATCCTATTACAATTGTTTTAATCCTGCTCAATGTGATTCCTAATAAATTTGGTTCCCCAAAGGTTTTCAGGACAGTTGTATTCACGACTATCCTTTTTAGTGTCCCTGATTTTTTAGGCAGTATTGGTTTAGGCAGTGAAATAGAATCTATTACAAGATGGCTTCCCCTTAGCAACTTAAGAATGGGCTGGGTATTACCTGCTTTGTTTGTTTTTATTTTTACTAATCTCAGGGAAAGAAGATTGTCTAAAACTGCCGGGTTATAGTACATATCACTATCCCTTATTTTAGATTATCAGAAACTAGTTTTGTTTGTTTACTTATTCATAAGATCTTCAAGATCTTCAATTTCAATCGGGATATTTCGCATTAGATTAAATGGAGTTTCTTTTTCCCTAATAACTACATCATCTTCCAGACGGATACCCATCTTCTCATCTGGAATATAAATCCCGGGCTCTACAGTAAAGACCATATTAGCTTTCATAGGTCTTTTTAGTTCTCCATAATCATGGGTATCTAATCCCATATGGTGACTCGTCCCATGCATGAAATATTTTTTATAAGCGGGCCAATCCTTATTTTCATTTTGTATATCAGCTTTATCAAGTAATCCTAAACTAATTAGTTCAGAAGTCATTAACTTTCCCACCTCTTTATGATAATCTGCCAATAAAATTCCAGGCGCTAACATATTCGTAGCTTCATTTTTAATCCGAAATACAGCTTCATAAACCTGGCGCTGCCTTTCAGTAAATTTACCATTTACTGGAATGGTCCGGGTCATATCACTTGAGTAATTTGCATATTCAGCTCCTACGTCCATAAGGATTAGGTCGCCATCTTTGCATTGATTGTTATTTTCTATATAGTGCAAAACATTTGCATTATTCCCTGAAGCTATTATTGGAGTATAAGCAAATCCTTTAGAACGATTGCGTATAAATTCGTGAAGATATTCAGCTTCCAATTCATACTCCCAAATACCAGGTTTCAAAAATTTCAATACGCGACGGAAACCCTTTTCTGTTATATCACACGCATGCTGGATAATTTTAATTTCCTCAGCTTCCTTTACGCCCCTTATCCGTTGTAATATAGGATTGCTCTTGGCTACGCGGTGTGCTGGAAAATCATTCTTGCATTTTAAAATAAAACGGCCCTCCCTGGTTTGAGTTTCTACTGACTGTCTATAGTGCTCATTGGTATTAAAATAAACACATTCAGCTTCTGTCATCAGATCAAAAAATACCTTGTCAAAATCTGTTAACCAATGTACAGATTCTATACCCGAAACGGCGGTTGCCCGATCCTTATCTAACTTGGCTCCTTCCCAGATTGCTATGCGTTCGTTAGTTTCCCTGACGAATAATATCTCCCTGTTTTTTTTATCAACAGCATCTGGAAAAAGCAAAAGGATGGATTCTTCCTGATCTACACCACTGAGGTATAAAATGTCTCTATGCTGTTGAAAGGGCATGGTGCTGTCAGCACTAATAGGGTAGATGTCGTTGGAATTAAAAATCGCAATACTCTTTGGCTTCATTTGAGCCGTGAATTTTGCCCGATTCTTTTTAAACAACTCGCTTTCTATTTGTTCATATTTCATAAAACAAAGTACTTTCCTCAAAAATAAGCATAAGCATGTTTACTTCAAAAAGAAAGATAGACCACATTAAGAAGTATTCAGACTTGAATAATCCCTCGCTAAATCATAAAATAAACAGAAGCCTATCATAATATTTTGTCCGCACAACTACAAATTCATATTTTCACATACTAATATTTATTTTCAAATCCATGACATTTAATCTGCCAGTAATTGCATTTATGGCTTTTTTTATAAGTATCGCTCAATCCATATCAGGTCAATCCAAAAATATTGAAGAAGCCCTGATGTTCAAAAAGCAAATGGAGGCTAGTTCCCTGGTCAAAAATATTCCTTTCTCCAGTATTGGCCCTACAGTAATGAGTGGAAGAGTTGTAGATATTGATGTAAATCCTGATGATCCTACAGAATTTTATGTGGCCTACGCTTCTGGCGGTCTTTGGCATACAAATAATAACGGTACCACTTTTTCACCTGTAATGGATAATTCCGCCACACAAAATATTGGTGATATTGCAATCGACTGGGGTTCCGGGACCATTTGGGTAGGAACTGGTGAGAACAATGCTTCACGTTCATCCTATGCTGGCATTGGTCTCCTAAAATCTAATGACAAAGGCAAATCCTGGGAAAGTAAGGGACTTTTAGCTTCACAGCATATTGGCAGGATTTTGATAAATCCCAATAACCACAACGAATTGGTTGTGGGTGTAACCGGCAATTTATACACTAATAGTGAGGAGCGCGGAATTTATAAAACTTCAGATGGAGGTTCTACATGGGAAAAAACACTTTATATAAATGACGCCACCGGTATTATTGACTTGGCTTATGTTCCTGGAAATTTTAAAATAATTTATGCCGCAACTTGGCAAAAAGATCGAAAAGCCTGGAATTTTAAAGGTAACGGTCGTGGTTCTGGTATTTACAAGAGTATAGATGGTGGCAGTAACTGGACCAGGATAAGTGGAGGGAACAGTGGATTCCCCTCCGATGAAAACGTTGGGCGTATTGGATTAGCCGTATATGATGAAAATACTTTATACGCAGTCCTGGATAGTCAATTTCGAAGAACAAAGAAGGAAATTGATCCTGAAGAATCCGGCGGACTCACTAAAGATCAATTTAAGACCATGAGTGTCGACACTTTTCTAAAACTGGATAATAAGGAACTTGATAAGTACCTGAAAAGAAATGGGTTTCAGGAAAAATACAAGGCTGAGAATGTAAAACAAATTATTAAAAGTGGCACTGCCAAACCTCAGGATCTTGCCAGCTATCTTGAAAATGCCAATTCCTTTCTAATTCTTAATCAGGTTGTTGGTGCTGAAGTATATAGAAGTGAAGATGGAGGATTAAACTGGAATAAAAGAAATGAAAAATATATTGATGACCTATATTACAGCTATGGATATTATTTTGGACAGATCAGAGTAGATGCCACAGATAAGAATAAAATTTATTTGGGGGGTGTCCCAATTATAAAGTCTGATAATGGTGGTAATACCTTCACTTCAATTAATGGGGATAATGTGCATGCAGACCATCACGCTCTTTGGGTAAATCCTGAAAAACCGGGACACTTAATTAATGGAAATGATGGTGGAGTAAATATCTCTTATGATGACGGAGCTAATTGGATTAAAAATAACACCCCTGCCGTAGGTCAGTTTTACGCTATTAATATTGACTATGAGAAACATTATAATGTATATGGGGGTCTTCAGGATAATGGTGTGTGGAGAGGCGCGCACAATTCTGTGGAGAATACCGAATGGCACAAGAACGGACAATACCCTTGGAAAATGATTCAGGGAGGCGACGGTATGCAAGTCCAGATAGACAAAAGGAATTCAAATATTGTTTACACCGGATTTCAGTTCGGTAATTATTATCGCCTTACTTTAAATGAAGACAAAACAAAGAGCATACAACCCAAATATGAACTAGGTGAGCAGCCTTTCCGCTTTAATTGGCAGACACCAATACTGCTTTCTTCCCATAATCAGGATATTCTTTACCTGGGGAGTAACAAACTTCACCGTTCACTTAATCAGGGAGACGACTGGGAAGTGATTTCTAGCGACCTTACCCAGGGAGGCAAAAAAGGAAATGTAGCCTATGGTACTTTGACCACGATAAGTGAATCTCCGCTAAAATTTGGTTTGCTTTACTCCGGGAGCGATGACGGCCTCGTTCATCTATCTAAAAACGGTGGTGGCAACTGGGATTTGATATCAGGTGAGCTTCCACAAAATCTCTGGATCAGCAGAGTGGCAGCCTCCAAACATAAAAAAGAACGGATATACGTCACCCTAAATGGTTACCGCAAGGATGATTTTACACCCTATGTTTATATGAGCAATGACTACGGGATTTCGTGGAAAAATATTGCTTCCAATATTCCAGCCTCACCAATAAATGTAATAATTGAAGATCCTGAAAATGAAAATCTCTTATTTATAGGTACGGATAACGGACTGTACTTGTCAGTCAACCAGGGTAATTCCTGGGAATTATTTCAAAACGGAATTCCAAATGTTGCTGTACACGATTTGGTAATTCAACCAGAAGCTAAAGACCTGTTGGTAGGAACCCATGGAAGAAGTATCTATAAGGCAAATATTTCATGTCTACAGGAATTAAACGAGAAAATCCTTGTTAAGGAATTACATATTTTTAAACCAGATAACCTAGAACACTCTCAAAGATGGGGTAGTTCTTATAGCTCCTGGTCAAAACCAAATACTCCCGGATTGGACATTATATTTTATTCGAAAAAATCAACCGATTATTCCGCAAAAGTTTTTTCTTCAGATAAAACAGTTGTTAGTGAGTCCGTGCTTAAGGCAGACATCGGTTTAAATATTATGTCTTATGATGTCGCATTTTCCAAGAAAGGTAAACTGGATTATTTGAAAAAAAATAAGGTGAAACTTAAAACCGCCAAAGATGGTAAAACCTATTTACCAATAGGTACCTATGAGGTAGAAATATCCTCAGGTGCCATAAGTCAAAAAATTAATTTCAAAATTGAATAAATCTAAATAGTATGCAATTAACACTAAGTATCCCGGCACTTTTATTTCCAGCCATTTCGCTAAGTATGTTGGCCTATAATGCCAGATATTTGGCAATAGCAGCACTTATTCGCCAACTACATAAACAATATCAGGAAAAGGCATCCCGCGGGTTGGGAATACAGGTCCGTCAATTAGAAAGAAGGCTTAAAATTATAAAGAACATGCAAGCTGTTGCAATACTAAGTTTCCTGTTCAGTGCCATTACTATGTTTCTCATCTATATTGAACAAGATTTCTGGGCCAACCTCATCTTTGGTATTAGTCTCCTTGCCCTTATGATTTCTTTGGTTTTATCCTTGGTTGAAGTACAACTCTCAACAAACTCACTTACGATTCAGTTGGCAGATATGGGAGATAAAACTGAGAAAGAATAATATTCAACGTAATTCATAAATTTATTTTAGCCCTATTTTTTCTGGGATTACACGGGTTTTTTCTACGAAAGTCTATCAAACTCTTTGTGTTTGCTTAAAATCAATCTAAATACCATTCTAATAGGTCTGGAAATTTGTTAATGATTTCCTCTTGACTTAAATTTGGTCAACTAAACTTTAACTAATGAGTTCACTGATTAAATCGTCCATTGCCCGGAAAGTGGTAATGGCACTTTCGGGTCTTTTTTTGGTATTGTTTTTGGCTCTTCATGTAACCATTAATTTGACCTCTGTAATTTCCCCTGACACTTTTAACCAATGGTCACATTTTATGGGCTATAATGGACTGGTGCAATACATTATGCAGCCAGTGTTAATTATTGGTGTTATTGTGCATTTTGTAATGGGAATAGTTCTTGAGTTTCAAAATACACAGGCACGGTCAATTAAATACACCAAATTCAAAGGATCTGCTAACGCTCCATGGGTTTCACGTAACATGATAATTACAGGTCTGGTTGTCCTTGCTTTTCTAGGCTTACACTTTTATGACTTTTGGATTCATGAAATGACCTACAAATATATCGAGGCCAATCCTGAAGACCCTACACGTTATTATACAGAAACTGTCGAGAAATTTGCTCCCATATGGAGAACTCTTCTTTATGTTGTTTCTTTCGGATTGCTCAGCCTTCATTTATGGCATGGCTTTGCCTCGTCTTTTCAAAGTATGGGTTTAAACAATAAATACACCCCATCTATTAAATCATTTACCAAAATCTATGCAGTAGTAATTCCTTTGGTATTTGTCTTTATTGCTATATATCATCATCTTAACCCTATAACTCATTAATTATGGGCATTCTTGATTCAAAAACTCCATCGGGCCCTTTGGCCGAGAAATGGACAAAATATAAAAATGAAATAGATTTAGTTAATCCTGCTAATAAGCGTAATATTGATATTATCGTTGTTGGTACTGGTTTAGCCGGCGGTTCTGCTGCCGCTTCTTTTGCAGAATTGGGATACAATGTTAAAACATTTTGTTACCAGGATTCCCCCAGAAGGGCACACTCTATTGCCGCGCAGGGCGGAATAAATGCTTCCAAAAATTATCAGGGCGATGGTGACAGCGATTACAGACTATTTTATGATACTGTAAAAGGTGGTGACTATAGGTCGCGCGAAGCTAACGTTTATCGCTTGGCTGAAGTGTCTGGTAGTATTATTGACCAATGTGTTTCCCAGGGTGTACCATTTGCCCGTGAATATGGTGGTCTATTAGATAACAGATCCTTCGGTGGAGTTTTAGTTTCCAGGACCTTTTATGCCAAAGGACAAACAGGGCAACAACTATTATTAGGAGCATATGCCGCGATGAACCGGCAGATACATCGTGGAAAGATTAAGTCCTATACCAGGCATGAAATGTTGGATTTGGTAATTGTGGAGGGCAAAGCAAGAGGAATTATTACGAGAAACCTCATCACAGGTGAAATTGAACGACATTCTGCACATGCAGTTGTAATAGCTTCCGGGGGATACGGCAATTTATTTTTTCTCTCTACCTACGCTATGGGTGCAAATGTAATGGCTGCCTGGCGTACACATCGAAGAGGCGCTTTTATGGCCAACCCCTGTTTTACACAAATTCATCCAACTTGTATTCCAGTCTCAGGAGAACATCAATCCAAACTTACTTTAATGTCGGAATCTTTAAGGAACGATGGCCGAATATGGGTGCCAAAAAGATTAGAAGATGCTCAGGCAATTCGCGAAGGTAAATTAAAGCCTACACAATTAAAAGAAGAGGACAGGGATTACTATTTAGAACGCAGATACCCTGCTTTTGGGAATCTTGTGCCTAGAGATGTTGCCTCCAGAGCTGCTAAAGAACGTTGTGATGCGGGATACGGAGTAAATAAAACAGGAGAAGCTGTATATCTGGATTTTGAAGCCGCAATAATGCGATATGGAAGTGAAAAAGCACTCACATCTGGCCTAAAAAATACGGACGATGCACATATAAGGAAACTTGGGGAAGAGGTTGTTGAAGCGAAATATGGGAATCTATTCCAGATGTATGAAAAAATTGTGGATGAAAATCCATATAAGACGCCAATGATGATTTATCCTGCGGTTCATTATACCATGGGAGGTCTATGGGTTGATTACAATTTGCAGACTACCATTCCCGGATGTTATGCTGCAGGCGAGGCCAATTTCAGTGACCATGGTGCAAACAGGCTTGGAGCATCCGCGTTAATGCAAGGTTTGGCTGATGGTTACTTTGTTTTACCGTACACTATTGGTGATTTCTTAGCCGACGATATCCGTACAGGGCCTATCCCAACGGATTCTGTAGAATTTGATAAGACCGAGAAAGATGTTTTGGATAAGATCAATAGATTAATGTCCGCAAATGGAACTCATTCTGTTGATTACTATCACAAAAAGCTGGGTAAAATTATGTGGAATAAATGTGGTATGTCTCGTAATGCTAAAGAACTAAAAGAAGCTGTTGAAGAAATTGCTGCTTTAAGGAAGGATTTTTGGGAAAATGTAAAAGTGCCCGGAGCTGCAGATGACAAAAATCAAGAATTAGAAAAAGCAGGCCGTGTGGCAGATTTCTTGGAACTTGGGGAACTTTTTGCCATGGATGCTTTGGAACGCAATGAGTCTTGTGGGGGTCACTTTAGAGAAGAATATCAAACTCCTGAAGGGGAAGCGTTACGTGATGACAAAAATTTCAAATTTGTGTCGGCCTGGGAATATAAAGGAGAGCCAAAAGATGCTAAATTGCATAAAGAGAATTTGATTTATGAATACATTGAATTAAAGACGCGTTCCTATAAATAATAAGCTATGAAGATTTATCTTAAAATATGGCGTCAAAAAGATGCTTCCTCAAAAGGAAAAATAGTAGACTATGCCATGAATGGTGTTGAAGGCGATATGTCCTTCCTGGAAATGCTGGATATATTAAACGAAGATTTAATTTCTCAAGGCGAGGTGCCTATTGAGTTTGATCATGATTGCCGTGAGGGTATTTGCGGGACATGTTCTCTTCAAATTAATGGACGTCCGCATGGTCCGGACAGACTTATCACAGTATGTCAACTACATATGCGTAGTTTTAAAGATGGCGATACTATAGTAATTGAACCATTTAGAGCTAATGCTTTCCCAGTAATTAAAGATTTGATTGTGGATAGAAATGCTTTTGAACGCATACAACAGGCAGGTGGTTTTATTTCTGTGAACACTTCAGGCAGAACAGTTGATGCCAATTCCATCCCGATACCTAAAGAGAATGCCGATAAGGCGTTTAACGCAGCGGCTTGTATTGGTTGTGGAGCATGTGTGGCAGCTTGTAAAAATGCCAGCGCCATGTTGTTTACTTCTGCCAAAGTATCCCAGTTTGCCTTATTACCGCAAGGACGAATTGAAGCAACAGAACGGGTACAAAACATGGTACGCCAGATGGATCTGGAAGGCTTTGGAAATTGCACAAATACTGGCGCCTGCGAGATAGAATGCCCAAAAGGTATTTCTTTGGAGAATATCGCCAGAATGAATAGAGAGTATTTAGGTGCCTCTATAAAAGGTTAATTGAATACTGTACATATTTCTAAAATCCCGGGTAGTATTATCCGGGATTTTTATTTGCAATATCGCCATATCTTTTTTGCTATTTTTACCATAACTATAATGCTATGAAGTCGTCTGCACACAATATTACTTCCAAATTGCCAAAGCTGCCAGAATCTATATTTACTACGATGAGCAGGCTCGCGAAAGAACACAATGCAATTAACATATCACAGGGTTTTCCCAATTTTGAACCAGATCCGGTTCTTATTCAATTGGTTGCAAAAGCAATGAATGACGGTTATAATCAATATGCTCCTTTAGGTGGTATCTATTCTCTTAAAGAGGCTATTGTTGAAAAGATCGCGCTTTTATATGGAACTAATTACCATCCGCAATCTGAAATAACCATTACGGTAGGAGCTACGCAGGCTATTTTTACTGCTATTTCAGCAATGGTTAGGCCAAATGACGAAGTTATTGTTTTTAAACCAGCCTATGATTGTTATGAACCAGCTATTAAAGTAAATGGTGGTATTCCCGTATTAATTCAATTAACAGGAAAGGACTACGCCATAGATTGGGATGTATTTAAAGAGCATCTAAATGACAAAACCCGGATGGTCATTATTAATACGCCACATAACCCCAGCGGGATGGTATTTTCGAGTTCCGATATGCTAATGCTCCAAAGTTGCCTGAAAGACACGAATATCATCTTGTTAAGTGATGAAGTTTATGAGCATATAGTATTTGATAGTAACTTACATGAGAGTGCTTCCAAATACCCGGATTTGGCATCACGAAGCTTTGTTTGTGCGTCATTTGGTAAAACTTTTCATGCAACTGGTTGGAAAATGGGTTATTGTGCGGCACCAGCCGAATTAATGAAAGAATTTCAGAAAATTCATGAATTCACTGTGTTTTGCGTTAATCATCCATTCCAGCGAGCACTGGCTGAATATCTGAAGCAACCTGCCCACTATTTGGACTTAGGCCCGTTTTATCAGGAAAAGCGTGATTTGTTTTTAACAGCAATCAAAAATTCCAGATTCAAGTTTACACCTACTCAGGGGACGTATTTTCAACTTTTAGATTATTCAGAAATCACTGACGAAAGTGATATTGCTTTTGCAGAAAGACTCGTTAAAGAATACGGTATTGCCTGTATCCCAATTTCAGCTTTTAATAAAGACCTTACAGATAATAAACAGGTCCGCATTTGTTTTGCAAAAACCACAGAAACGCTCTTAAAGGCGGCTGAAATTATCACAACAATTTAAATCTAGCTGATCCTTAATCAAATCATCTGCGACTTATAAACTTAATCTAAGCTATTACATCCTGAATTAGGCCCATTAAATCCCCAATCTTAGAGGGTTCCAGCCATCTTGTGATCATTACCGGATTATTAGTTTTATCTATAAAAATAAAATGGCGGGGCCATTGGTTTTATGTAGATCTTGAGTTTATCTCCTGTTATATCCAATCTATGATTGAATTAATACATCCAAAATACTCCCTGTGTTTGGTCAAAACTTTATGTGTTTTATCCAATTTATTGAATTCTTGATTTCTATTCCTTTTTATATGAGAGCATCCATTCATATATATCCACATCGTATTTATCAATCTGTTGGTTATAATGATTTCTGCCTGTTCCATCGTAGGTTCTTGTCCATGCATTATGGCCTACATTAGGATATACAGTTACTCTTGCTTCAACAATTGGGTCAGTGTTATTAATGCTCTGTACCAAGGGAACTGATCCAAAATTCTCATAAGCCTTTACAGTGGTATCAATACCACCATGAAAAGCCCAAATAGGTGCTTTTCTTAAATTATCAATCAAATATTCTGCTCCAGAAGCACTAATTGGAACTATTGCAGCTGCATAATTTTCCTCAATTTCTCCCACATAGTACCAGCATCCACCACCTCCCAAACTTAATCCCGTTAAATAAATTCGATTGGCATTGATTTGATACGTTTCTAAAAGGTATTGGATGAATCTATGTATTGTTATAGGTACCCAATATTGAGCCTTCAATTGTGGAGAAACAACTATAAATGGATACTTAGGTTTCCATTTACCTTTTTCTATGAGTCTTGGAGGGCCGCTTAGCAAAACATTATCAAGGGGTTCATTGCCCAAATTGCTACTCCATCCATGCAAAAAAATGATAACAGGATAGTTTGGCCCATCAGTTTTATAGCCACTTGGTGTATAAACATAATGACCGTAATTGGCAGAAGTTGAGCCTAATGAAAAAGAAGTATGCTCTCCTCCGGTATCCTCTGCTAAAATGGATAGGTCACTATCATCAATGATAATTTCAAATGGACCCTCTCGCTCATTTTCCGTGGAATTCTCATCTATCGACGAATCCGATATATTGTTAGTAATAGGTTCAAAGTTCCCAGGTTGATCGTCACTCTGACAGGAGGCAAAGAATAGAACGAGTAATATCAAACTTAGAAAGTTCTTCATAAATGTAAATTTACAATTATATAGGTTTAAAGCTCTTTCTAATTCTCTGGGCTATTTTTCTCCTCAATGACATCAATAAATGTCTTTCTGGAAATAGAATTAAGTTTATCTAAATCGGTATTATTACATTTTGATAAATGAAGATTCATACTGTTATAAAATATCCCCTAAAATAAAAAAGGAGTAAAACATATTGCTTTACTCCTTTAAAAAAATTTTGTAATTGTCTACTAAAACATAAACAGTTTCCTGGTTAACATTACTATACCGCTAAAAAAGTCGTTTCGGTATACCTGGATTTCTTCTTCAGTAGATCTGTGGTTAATTTGTGCGTCCAT
>RCNE010000977.1_pt1 | contig 15547 bp, 13 predicted proteins | sample 2041361 | NCBI WGS metagenome assembly RCNE01 (sample SAMN09708229, study PRJNA481090) | Marine sediment metagenome, whole genome shotgun sequencing project.
ACTATACCGTGAAAACATCCGTAAGCACCCGAAATCTCATGATTTTGTGTATTGCGGCGGGCGTCTTTGCGGGACTTTTGTCAATATTGTAAAAACCGCATTTCAATCTGGGGAAAACCGGTGTCTGGTAACGCATCCCGAAGCCTGAACGGGCTAAAAATACTCGTCGTGGACGACAGCAAAACCATCCGCAGAACAGCTGAAACTCTTTTGTCGAAAGAGGGTTGTCAGGTGTTTACTGCGATTGACGGATTTGATGCTTTGTCGAAAATCGCGGATCACCAGCCTGATCTGATCTTTGTCGATATCATGATGCCGCGGCTGGATGGTTATGAAACCTGCTCGCTGATCAAGCACAACAAAGTCTTCAAAGAGACGCCAGTCATCATGCTGTCGAGCAAGGACGGCCTCTTTGATCGTGCCCGCGGACGCATTGTTGGCTCCGAACAATATCTCACTAAGCCGTTTACCAAAGACGAGTTGCTTGGTGCGATTTCCAACCAGATTCAATAAGGACAATTAGATGGCTGTTGTACTCATCATTGATGATTCGCCAACTGAGTTGCATTTGTTTCAATCCATGCTCGAGAGCGCCGGCTTCGACACGCTTGTCGCCGACAGTGGCGAGGAAGGCTTGAAGGTGGCAAGAACAGCGCGACCCGACTGTATATTGATGGATGTCGTGATGCCGGGCATGAATGGCTTCCAGGCAACTCGTCAGTTAACCAAAGACCCGGTAACGGCCGCGATACCGGTCATCATCATCACAACCAAAGATCAGGAAACAGACAAGATCTGGGGTATGCGACAGGGCGCCGTTGATTACTTGGTAAAGCCCATCGTCGACAATGACCTGGTTGCGATGATCAACGCGGTTATGGCTGCCTGAATGGGTAGTTCGGGAGATCTTGCGGCGCTGGTCGAACAACCGTTTGAGTTGTTGCAGGAAATGGAAAACCGCAGCCGTGTCGCGCATTCGGGGCAGAGCTCTGGTTCGTCACCTTCGGAATGGGTCGGCGTAGGTTTTCGTATTGGCGAAGAACAGTTCGTCGCTAATCGCGAGCAAGTTCGAGAAGTTTTGATGCTGCCGGAGTCGATAACGCGAGTACCGGGTGCATCACGTTGGCTGTTGGGTATCGCCAATTTACGCGGTCAGTTATTGCCGCTGGTTGATCTGAAACTCATGCTCGGAAGCGGACGAACAACCTTGCGTCGGAATACGCGCGTTATATCAGTTAATCACCGTGAAGTACCGGCAGGACTCGTCGTCGATGAGGTTCTTGGTTTCCGGCGTTTCATGGACCACGAGTTTGCAAATGAAGCTCAGGAAACTATCGTGCGCTGCGATCGTTTTCTGGCTGGGGTTTACCAGCGAGGTGATGAGTCCTGGCCGGTTTTCAATTTGCCCGATTTAGTCGAAAGCAATGTATTTCTGCAGGCAGCTGCAGAATGAAGGTGAGTCATGGCCAGTAATATCGACAATTCAGCTACGTTCAAAGCACTTGCGGCAGCTGCCGCATTGTTGCTCGTCTGTGCCGCAGTTCTAGTCTACTTTCAGGCAGGTGGCGCTAGTCCTTCTGCGCCGAAGCTTGCGGCGCTGTCACAGCTGATTCCGTCACAGGCCGAGAGCGCACTGGGCGGCGAAAGTGGTGCGTTCGATGCGCTGGATAACAGTGTTAAAGATGTTGTGTCATTGCGGAGCAACGGCGATGCACCCGGCCGAGCGGCGGATTGGGAACAACTCGAATCGCAGGCGAGCACCATTCTTGCGAAGCGTATTGAAGTCGAAACTTTGGCCGCCGCAGCGGCGCGTTTGCGAATAGACGCGGCGTCGATGGTGCAGCTATCCAATGAACTGCTGGATCGCTCCGGAGCGACGGCGACAATGCAGGAGTTTCAACAACGCGCGAATCGAATTCGAGAGACGGCATTGTCGCTACCTGCAGGTGGTGAGAGTGCCGCTAGCGCGATCGCAGAAGACATCGGTTTCTTGAGAAATGTTGCGAATGCCCTCGAGGGCTCGCCCAGCGACCTCGATGTGAGACCTCTGGATGCGGCAGGACGCGCAGCAGCATTGATGCCTATTCTCAGCAGTCTTGCGAGTATGGAAGAACAATCGAGTGCGTTGCCGGGCAACGTCGCGGTGGTCAATGCATTGCAGAATACCAGGGCACAAATTGACGCTAGCGCTGCGACTCTGTTGGATTCAGCGTTTAGTGACACTGGCAGTTCTTCGCTGCCTGGCGCTCTACGCAGTTCACTGATACCCGTAGCTCTCCTCATTATTGCGCTATTGCTCGTGCTTGCTCTGTTGGCATTGCATGCGAAGAGTTCTGTTTTCGAGCGTGCGGCAAAGGAGCAGGCGGAGCAGAACGACAGAAACCAGCAGGCTATTCTTCGGCTGTTGGATGAAATGGGCAGCCTCGCCGACGGTGATTTGACGGTCGAGGCAACAGTGACGGAAGACATTACCGGCACCATCGCGGATTCGTTCAATTTCGCGATTGAAGAGCTGCGCAAGCTAGTCGCGACTGTGAACAACACCGCCTTGTTGGTGGATACCGCGACCAAGCAAACGGAGAATACGGCAGCGCATCTTGCCAGGGCAGCTGATAACCAGGGGAAGGAAATTAATGCGGCTACCGAGTCAATTGTTTCGATGGCCGCCTCGATCGAAGAAGTATCGGGCAACGCTGAGCGTTCATCCGATGTAGCTCGCCACTCAGTTGAGGTTGCGCACAAAGGTGGTGAGGCGGTGCGTAGAACGATTGATGGCATGAATGCGATTCGCGAAACCATTCAAGATACGTCGAAGCGCATCAAGCGACTGGGCGAAAGCTCACAGGAAATTGGCAACATCGTCGAGCTCATCAATGACATCGCCGAGCAAACTAATATTCTCGCCCTCAACGCATCCATTCAGGCGTCGATGGCTGGCGAAGCGGGTCGCGGTTTCGCGGTGGTGGCCGACGAGGTGCAGCGGCTTGCTGAACGTTCAACAAACGCGACTAAGCAGATCGAGGTTCTGGTTAGAACCATTCAATCTGACACCAACGAGGCGGTTGTTTCGATGGAGCGCAGCACCACCGATGTAGTGGGTGGAGCGTTGCTTGCCGAAAACGCCGGTGCCGCGCTCGACGAGATCGAGCAAGTTTCCAATCAGATTGCGAGCCTGGTTCAGAATATTTCAAGTTCGGCACGTCAGCAGGCGGGTGCCGCGGCCGACGTGACGCGAAGAACTACGAAACTGCGTGAAATTGGCAATCAGACGGGACAGGCGACGGCCGCAACGGCGGCTTCGATATCGAAATTATCGGAACTGGCAACGCAACTGAGAAAAACGGTTGAAGGTTTCACGTTGCCAGCAGAAATGATGCAAGTGAGCTCGTTGGCGCGAACAACGACTAACGCCGAGACCGCCGCTGCCGCACCTGCTGTGTTGCCGGTGGGCGAGCGGGCGATTTCCGGATAAGCAGGCGACTGGCGCGGACGACCAAATGACGGGCAATTCAGGAATTCATGAGCAAATGATTGGCGATGACGATGCCAATGGCGCGATCAGTGCGCTGTCGATTATCAGCGCCGAGCTTATGGAGACTATTCGCGGTGCACACCTTGCGCTGGAAGATTGTGTTGATGGACGTGGCGGAACCGCAGCATTAAGACGCGCAGGCGAACTACTGCATCTGGCGCGTGGCGCGTTGCGCATGAGCGAGACTTACGGCGCCGCATTACTGGTTGAAGAAATGGAGTTGGCCTGTAGCTACCTCACTGGCTTGCGAGACGGCAAAGGACGTGAAGACGGCCTCGAGGCGCTAACTCGTTCGATGGTGCAGCTGCCGGTCTACATAGAGCGCCTGATGGGTGGCGGCCGCGATATCGCGTTGGTATTGCTGCCGATGTTGAATGACTTGCGGGCGGCACGCGGCGAACCATTGTTGTCCGAGGGTACGCTGTTATTGCTCAATCTCTCGCCGAAGCAATCAGAAAATAAAGGCGCACCACGCGTTGGCAGTGGCGAAGATCCGGTGCTGGTTACGAAACGCTTGCGGCCGAAGTTTCAGTTGGCATTGCTTGGCTGGATCAAGGGTGGCGAAAACCAGCGTCATCTTGAAACCCTGTCGAAAGTCGCCGCCGCGTTGGAACATACTTCCACCCGCGACGACATGCACCAGCTGTGGTGGGTTGTGTCGGGTGTCCTTGAAGCATTGCAGGACGGTGGTCTGGAGACATCGATTGCCGTGAAGCGTTTGTTGGGTCAGGCAGACCGGCAGCTCAAGTATGTGATCGACGAGGGCTTGATAGCCTACGAGAATCACCCGGTCGACGATCTACTGAATAATCTTTTGTATTACGTCGCGCGTTCGAGTAACGCGGGACCGCGTATTAGCGAAGTGCGCGCGGCATTCAATCTTGCTGAACTAATCCCTGGTGATGAACAGGTCGAACAAGCGCGAGATGCGCTGTCGGCGCCAAGCGCCAAACTCATGGAAACCGTCGCAGCCGCGATCAAAGATGATTTAAGTCGCGTCAAGGATGTTCTCGATATTTTTGTTCGCACTGGTATGAACAAGTCGTCAGAACTAGTGCCGCAGCTCGAGCTTCTTAAGAAGATCGGCGATACGCTGGGGGTATTGGGTCTTGGCCAGTTGCGCGGTGATGTTGACGGAGAAATCGAGCGCCTAAAGACAGTTGTCGAGCGAGGCGGTGTCGCAAACGATCAGGTCATTCTCGATATCGCGTCCACGCTGTTGCGGGTTGAAGACCGGCTTGATCAGCAGCTGGTACGCCTCACCGCTCCGACAGAATCTCGTGATCGTGTTGAAGAGGACGACGACGGCGGTGATTTTCAAAAGGTCACGGCCTCCGTCATGCGCGAGTGCATCATCAATCTCGCGCGCATCAAAGAGACGATTAGCCAGAGTTTTACGTCGGAGTCAGCATCACAGGGTTTCGACAGCATCCCATCTTTAATTCGGGGCATTAAGTCCGGATTACTGTTGCTCGACAAAACTCGTGCGATGCAGGTTGTCGAGCGAGTTGGCCGGCTGGTCACCGCAATGCTCAACGCCGGCGGTCCGAAAATTCTCAATCAAAAAGAAACAGACAGACTCGCAGATGTCATCGTCAGCATTGAGTATTACATGGAGACGGTAAAGGCCGGGCGCAACGAGCCGTGGTACATGCTGGACAATGCCGAGGCCTGCCTGGCTGTGTTGCGGGATCTGGAAGAACGGCTATTCGAACTGGAAGCACAGCCGCAATCGCAACCCGACTCTATCGAGGTAACGCAGAGGATTTCTGTTGAGGGTATGGAAGAGCGTGCGGCTGAAGCGCTGCAGGCAGCGCCGAGCCTGGCGCAGCCTACTGAGGTCATTCCACTACCTGTGATTTCAGAAACCGCGATTCATATGGATCCGGAAATTCTTGAATTGTTCATTGAGGAAGCGAAAGAAGAAATCACTTCGGTCAAGAGAAACCTACCGGTATGGGCATCAGCGCCGGATGACATGGAAAAATTGATTACTGTACGGCGCTCTTTTCACACGCTGAAGGGCAGCGGAAGAATGGTCGGCGCTGAGCGCATTGGGGAATATTGCTGGGCGGTAGAAAATCTACTGAATCGATTGATCAATCGGACCTTGGTGCGGACACCACCAATGATCGACTTTATTCAGCTAGCCTCCGCGGCAGTGCCCGAACTGGTTGAGCAACTCGAGGTTGGCACTGAGCCCACGTCGGACATAAGCATGTTAATTGTTCGAGCTCATGGTTTCGCGGACGGCGATCCGAACGCGGCCATTCTGACGATTCCGGCGACCTCTCCTGAAGAGCATGCAGAAGAACAGCTCGCGCTGGAGATGGACCCGGTCCTCTACGATATTTTCTCGAAGGAAACGAAGGGCCATCTGCAGGTCATTAAGGATTATCTTGCTGCTTGTGAAGGCTACCAACCACCGTTTGATGTAACCGACAAATTGTATCGCGCCTGTCATACGCTTCACGGCAGCGCGAATATGGCGAACGTTGAACGTGGAGTTGCGGTTGCGGCATCGCTAAACCGATTTGTACGCCGAATTTATGATCACAAAATCGGCTTTCAACGATCAGGTCTCGATGGGCTGCGCGCGGCAAGCCGTGCGATCGAAACTATCGTTGGTGACATTAACAATACGGGTCGTACAAGAGCGGATTACACCGCGTTGATCGAACACATCAAGAAGTTGTCTGACGCCGCGATGCCAGTTGATGTCACAACGGCAGCGGTTGAAGTGGCGCCACAGACACAGCAACAGCAACAGCCACAGCCAGAAGTCGCGGCTGCCGTTAGTGTTGAGCATGCCGAAGACGAGGTTGAAGAGGCTGAGTACGACGCCGAGATTGCGGCAATCTTTACTGAAGAATCAGCTGAGTTGTTGGAGGAGGCGGATCAGGCATTGATCAGCTGGACCAAGGATCGTTCACAGCCGGCGATGGAAGAGCTCAAGCGACACCTGCACACATTGAAAGGCGGCGCGCGCATGGCCGGCATTACCGCGATGGGTAATCTCAGTCACGAACTGGAAACATTGCTCATCTCCGTTGACGACGGTCGCGTCAAGGCGACGCCAGCCGTTGAAGATCTATTGCAACGCAGTATCGACGAGCTTCATTTAATGCGTGACACAGTGATCGCGGCCAAGCCTGTGAAAGCATCGAGTGCACTTGAGCAACGCATTCAGCAAGCGAATGCTGGTTTTGAAGTTGCTGATGAGGCCGTGCTTGAAGTTACAAAGGACGATGCGACAGTCGAAGAGGCGCCATCAACCAGATTCACGATCGAGCCGGAAGATGCCGTCAGCATGATCATCGTCAATTCGCCGCTGGCCGAAGAGCTGGCTGAGCTGGCGAAGGGCGACGAGGCGGATGCCGTGCCAGAGCAAGCATCAGACTTCGTTCCTGTGGTGGAACCAGATCCAGAGCCAGCGCCAGCGCCAGAGCCCGAGCCCGAGCCAGAGCTCGAATCGGAGCCGGTACCCGAGCCAGAGCCAGAGCCCGAACCCGAACCCGAACCCGAACCCGAACCTATTCCAGTACCGAGACCGCCGGCCGAGATCAAGCCAGCCCGGGCGACCGAAACGCGCCAGGAATTCGCGCGCATTGACGCCGAACTTCTCGAAGATCTCCTCAATGCCGCTGGCGAGATCAGTATTTATCATTCGCGTCTGAGCCAACAGGTGACAACGTTCGAGTTCCATGTTGATGAGCTCGAACAGACTATTTTGCGCTTGCGCGGACAGCTTAGAAAACTCGAGAATGAAACCGAAGCGCAAATCATGCATAGCCACCAGGACACGCTGGTGGCACGCGACTTCGATCCGCTCGAGCTCGATCGCTATTCAACTATTCAACAGTTGTCTCGTGCGTTGGCCGAGTCTGCAAATGATATGTCCAGCCTGAAGGATTTACTGCAGTCAGTGACGTCAGAGGCCGAGGGACTGTTAGTGCAACAGTCTCGGGTGACTGCCGAGCTGCAAGACGGGTTGATGCGCACACGTATGGTGCCGTTCGAGCGCCACGTGGGTCGTCTTACGCGACTGGTGCGGCAGGCTGCCAGCGAATCTGGCAAGCGTGCAGAACTCGCGGTTGAGGGTGCTTCAGGCGAGCTCGACCGCCAGGTTCTCGACAAGATGTTGCCTCCGTTTGAGCACATGTTGCGCAACTCAATAGTGCACGGCATCGAATCAACGAGCGAACGCCAGAAGGCGGGTAAACCAGCGGTTGGTCGGATTGCGATCAGACTGCATCGTGAAGGGGCGGAGATGGTTATCGACGTGGCTGATGACGGTGCGGGTCTCAATGTGGAGGCCATTCGAGGCAAGGCCTATGAGCTTGATTTGCTGAAACCTGACAGCAAAGTGACCGATGAAGAAATCATGCAATTGATTTTGACACCTGGATTCAGCACGGCATCGTCTGTAACGCAGTCGGCCGGTCGCGGTGTCGGCATGGACGTAGTTGCGAACGAAGTTAAAAAACTCGGCGGCTCTTTGCGCATCAGTTCTGTAACTGGACAAGGCACTAACTTTACTGTGCGATTGCCGTTTACTCTCGCAATTACACAAGCGTTGATCGTGCGAACCGGCGAAGAAATTTATGCACTGCCGCTGCCCACGGTTGAAGGTGTTGCACGAATTCCACGAGCCGAACTGGAAAATTTGCTTAGTCAAACTGAACCGAGTTACGAGTACGGTGAGCAGGCCTATAAATTCCGTCATTTAGGGATGTATCTTGGCGGACAGGCCGCACAATTACCCGAAGACGACGCTTTTGTTCCTGTGATTTTGGTTCAGGCCGGAGAGTTCTCGGCTGCGTTACTGGTCGACGAAATGCTTGCGAGTCGCGAGATCGTGGTCAAGGCCGTAGGACCGCAGCTTGCGAGCATCCGCGGATTGTCCGGTGCCACTATCCTAGGCGATGGCAGCATTGTTCTTATTCTCGATATTCTCGCGCTCGCTCGAACCGGAGCGCCGGTCGTCGAGATAAAGAAAGCGGCGCCGACGCCGGTCGACGATCGACCTCTGGCGCTGGTGGTGGATGATTCAATTACTGTACGTCGCGTAACTGAACGCTTCCTGCAACGTAATGGATTGCGTTGTGCAACCGCGAAAGACGGATTGGATGCGATCAGCGTAATGCAGGACGTGACGCCGGACATTATTTTGCTCGACATTGAAATGCCACGTATGGACGGCTATGAGTTTGCTTCGCATGTACGTAATGACGCTCAGCTTTCAGATGTGCCGATTATTATGATTACGTCGCGGGTTGGTGATAAGCATCGCGCACGGGCTATTGAACTGGGGGTCAACGACTATCTCGGTAAGCCATATCAGGATACGCAGTTGCTGGAAGCGATACGCCGGCAATTGGAAGACAAGGGAATTGAGCTGCCATGAGTGCTGCTGATGAAGAACTGTATAGCTTGCTAATTCCATTGTCGGAAGACCGGCTGATTGTGCCGCGAGCCTGCGTTGCCGAAGTGGTGCGCTACACGCATGCCGAGCAGAAAGAAGGTGACCACAACTGGATGATGGGAATGATCAACTGGAACGGTCGTTCGTTGCCCGTGATCTCATTCGAAGGAGCGGTGGGTAAAGATGTACCCGTTGTAACCGGTCGCACCCGGGTGGTGGTGTTTTACGCTAGCACCGGTCAGCTGAAGACGGGCTTCTTCGGCGTGTTGACGCAAGGCTTTCCGCAGTTGGTACGTGTCAATCGGGATGTGCTCAAGCTGGAAGCAAAAGACGGCTGGCCGGCTGGTGCGCCGGTACTATGTCGTGTCCGGATGATCAACGAATTTCCTATGATTCCAAATCTCGAGGCCATCGAGACGATGTTGGCAACCGAAGCGTTGCAAGCCTAGCTCGCGCTAGCGAAAATCGCCCCACAATGATTGCATGACAGCGAGTGCCGTGAGCGCGGCTGATTCTGTCCGCAAAATTCTTGGGCCGAGAGATACAGCAGTGAATCCGGCAGCGTGCGCATCACCGTACTCGATATCGCTAAATCCACCTTCCGGTCCAATCAGAATACAGACCTTGGTTGCAGGTGCCGCGATTTGAGTGAGTGGCATTTTTGCGCCAGGTGTAAGAATCAATTCGGCGTCCACTTTCTCTGGCTTGCTACCAAACCAGTTTTTCAACGTCACAGGCACGTCGATCAAGGGTAAGCGAGTTCGCCCACTTTGTTCGCAGGCGCTGGCTGCTATGTTTTGCCAGTGCTCACGGCGTTTCTCTGCACGATCACCATTGAGCTTCACAACACCGTACTCCGTCAGTACCGGAGAAATACGCTTGACGCCGAGCTCGGTTGCTTTTTGCACGACGAAGTCCATGCGATCGCCGCGCGAAATGCCCTGTACCAGATGAATTTTTAGCGCAGACTCTGTACCGGCGTCGACACCTTCGCCAAGGCTCAGAAGCACACTGCTTTTCGTAATAACGCGAATCGTTGCGGGCCATGCGAGACCGTCGCCGTTGAATATCGTGAGCTTATCACCGACTCGGGAGCGCAGGACTTTGGCCAAATATCGTGCTCGATCACCGAGCAGTTCAAATTCGGAATCGTTGCTCAATGTGCCGGAAACAAATAGCCTCGTGTTCATGATCTTAAAAGCATGCCTGAATCAATCGTGAGCAGCGACTATACAGCCGAATATACGATTAATACTGAAACCGGGTTAATAACGCCGGCGCGATTGTCTTTGAGTCCAAATCGGGACGCTCGACCGACAGATGCTCCGCCGGACCTGCTTATTTTGCATGGTATTAGTTTGCCGCCGGGCGAATTTGGTGGCGGTGAAATAGAAGCCTTATTCAAAAATCAGCTCGACTGGGATGCCCATCCGTATTTTGGTGAGATCCGCGGCACGCAGGTTTCAGCGCATTTGTTGATTCGTCGTGACGGTGAGCTGGTGCAATTCGTGCCTTTTTCAGAGCGCGCATGGCATGCCGGGGAGTCTTGCTTTCGAGGCAGAGCGCGCTGCAATGATTTTTCCATCGGAATCGAGCTGGAGGGTGAGGACGAGACGCCCTACGACAAGCGCCAGTATCAGGTCTTGCCGGCGGTGTTAGAGGCTTTGACGCAGGCTTATCCACACATTTCAGGGCGCGAAATTGCTGGTCATTGCGATGTGGCACCCGGACGTAAGACGGATCCAGGCCCTGCTTTCGACTGGCTGCGCTTGTATGATGCACTTGAGGAACAAATCGAGACCGAAAGCTCATGAATCTGATTGCTCTACTCATTGGCCTGGCCGTCGAAAGATTGGCAACGCACCTTTTTCACTGGCGACGTATGCGCTGGCTGGATCGCATCATCGATGCGGGCTTCCGTCTGGCGGCACGTTTAAGCAACTGGCCGGCATTGATTCCGGTCGTTATCCTTGCCACGCTTCTCGTACTGCCGGTATTCGCAATCATATTCAGCCTCGGCGGGACACTGCAGGGATTTACCTATTTGATTCTTGCGGTTTTCGTCTTGATGTTTTCGATCGGTCCGAAGGACATAGGCGAAGAGGTTGGCGAATATTGCAAAGCGCTCGAATCCGAGGACGAGGGTCAGATCCAGATTTCAGCGAAAGCAATCATCGAGGCGGACGTTCCTGGCGATGCGCGCGATCGTATCAATCGAGTTGAAGAAGCTGTATGTGTACAGGCAAATAACCGCTTGTTCGCGGTCATCTTTTGGTTTGTCGTTCTTGGTCCACTTGCTGCCTGGGCATATCGGGTTACCGATCTGATCCGGCGTCGCGCGGTTTTTTCGGCCGCTCGCGATGAAGATGTCGACGGCAATACTTCGAGGATTCGCGATGCAGCAGAGCTTGTACACGGATTGCTGGCGTGGGTTCCGGCACGTCTGACTGCGATAGGCTACGCGACAGCTGGCCACGCTGATCAGGCTATTGCGGCACTGCGTGCACCCAGTGAAGAGCGTGGCGCGTCAATCTCCGAGCACAGTGAACACTTGTTGGCGCGCGTCGGTGTTGCCGCGTTGGCCTTGCAGGACCTTCCTGATGAAAGCATTACAGAGCGGGGTATTCGGGGCGCAACCGCTGCGAACAAGCTTGTGTTTCGGCAGCTCTTGATCTGGGCAGTCATCATTGCTGCGATGACGCTGTACGGGGCGACGCGTTGACGTTAACGATTCGGCCCGCGAGCTCGTCTGATCTCGAGGCCGCTATCGGTTTGTTGCAACAAGCAGGATTACCGACGTCTGATCTGTCGTTGCAAAGACTTGCTCTAGTCGCAGAAAAAGGCAAAGAATTGCATGGGGTTATTGGTCTGGAAAGTTTCGGCCAAGTTGCTCTATTGCGATCACTGGTCGTGTCGCCGGACGCGCGCGGTGCCGGCATTGGTCCGGCGTTAGTGACTGCTCTCGAATCTCTGTGTTCAGCCGAAGATGTTCGTCAGTTATGGCTGCTGACGATTGATGCCGACACTTTTTTCGAGAAGTTGGGATACAAGACTCAACTACGAAACGACGCGCCAGAAGCGATACGAAACACCAAAGAGTTTTCAGGCTTGTGTCCCGGCGACGCCCATCTCATGTTGAAAGAATTGCTCCGCGCCTAGTTCTAGTCGCGTTCAAAGTCATATTTCTCGATCGAATCCGATTTGCATACAACCCGCATTGGGAGATTCTTAGCAAAGTCAGACATATCAAAGCGCGTCGATATCAGCGATTGTATTACGCAGTTCTTGCTGATCTTTAACTCCAGATCACCATAGGTATTCCGGTAGCCGGTATTGTCCCCCTGGGTTGGCGACAATGTGCCGCGAACACTATTCGTGATCGGCAATGGACCTTGCATAATTGATACATATCGATCGTAGCCTTGTTCCAGCAACCATCGCTTGAATGCCTCGTCGTCGGCTTCCTGCGTGATCTTACGGGCCTCAGCCCACCAATCGATTACGTGCGCTGGCGCTTCTTCAGTCAGTGCTTCATTGGGCGCAATCTCTTTGTCTTGAGGTCGACTAAAACCATCAACAGTGAGTGTCGGCTTTATGGGAAGTGATTCACGCTTGATTGGTGGAGGAAGATCGAAGACTTGGATGCCCGTTAGCTCAGGGGGTGGGGCACTACGTTTAAACTCAATGTTCTGGATCATGCGAGTCACAATTGGATCTCGATCACTGGGCAAAATCAGTAGCGTCATCAGAAACAGCAATGCGACCGTCATCGGCAGCGCAATCACTGCAGATGATGCGAATCGCTTTGTTGCGTCACCGCGGTTTCGATGCATGGTGATCAAGCCGCCTAATCTTCTTCAGTTCACGATTGAAACCCGAAGTCTTCTCCTAGGATGCCAGAGCGCTGATTAGGGTCGCAGCGAAGAACGCTTCCGTTTAGTAGCCCCAATACGATCATCATTGGGCCGGTGCGTGAACCGTCTAGCTGCCCCCTTTGCTAAATCCAGCGCCTGACTTTCCGGCAGTACTCTTCGTATTCGTCACCAAATAGCTTCCTGAGCGCACTTTCTTCAGGCTTTATTTGCAAATTGGTGATTGCAAAAATGAACAGAACCATGACGGCGATGTTAGTGAGACTACCAAGCCATACCGCCCAACCAGTAGACATCAGCAGAAGGCCAACGTACATCGGGTTTCTGCTCATACTGAATATGCCGGTGTTAACAAGTGACGTCGCGCTTTCCGGCGACAGCGGATTCACAGTTGTCTGTGCAATGCCGAATTGCCGCCCGGCAATTGCAGCGATAACGACTCCAATTACAGCCAATAGAATGGACAATGCAAGCGAGTAGGGTATCTGTACGGGATACGAGAACTCACTTTGACTAACTAGCCACATAATCGCAGCTGTAATCAAAAGTAAAATTGGCGGCGGTATTTTGTTTTTCATTGGCGGTCCATTTCGACTCAATAGCCGTCATAGTAAGATTGCGTTGGTCGATACCACGTTGCCGGAGCACTCATTCGATTGCCAGTAGTCTACCAGCCCGGGGGCTGATTTCGGCCAGAAATCCACGCCAGTTACCCAGCTACAAACCCGTACAGCTCGGGTGACACCGCTTGTCCAAATTCTCGTATTTCAAAATGCAGGTGAGCGCCACTGCTTTCTCCGGTGTTACCAACCTCGCCCAACGTTTCACCAGCCTCGATCTTTGCTCCGGGCGTTACGACGATTTCACTAAGGTGGAAATAGTGAGAATCAATTCCCTCAGCATGGCGAACGCTTACGTACTTGCCGCGCTTGGAGTCCTCGCCAACTGCCGTAATTCGACCTCCGATGGGGGCAATGACAATCGTGCCCATGGATGCCGCGATGTCGATCCCATTGTGCTTTCCGCGCCTGCCGCCATCGAATCCGAAAGGTGACGTTACACGACCTCGCACTGGAGCTCCGAATGCCGGGAGGCGTTGCCGCAGGTTGGTCATGTGATTTTCAATCGTTGCAGAAGTACTACTGTCCCTTTCAGCGAATAGTGACAGCAGCATGTCGCGGTATCTGATCGTTTCATCAGGGAGTTGCTGATTCCCGGCAAGATACTCGGCGACCGCAATGGGTCCCGCGTTGTATGCGGATACTGCCAAAGCAAGCGGCTCTTCATCGTGTTCCGAGAACCTAAGCAACTGCCTGCTCAAGTACCATGCACCAAAGTCGATGTTAGTTTCGGGATCAAAAAGTTGCTCGACACCGAAGTCCGAAATTCCTCGATGTTCGGCAATGAGCTTTCCTGTTTGCGGCATGACCTGCATCAGACCTCGTGCGCCTGCGTTGCTTATTGCTTGCTCATCGCCTCCAGATTCACTAAACAAAACCAGCGCCAGTACATCTGCCGGAACGTCATGTCGCGCAGCGGCTTCCTCAATAATGCTGCTCCATTGAGTGACCGATGGTGGTAGCCAACGAATGCTCAGTGTATGGAGATTTTCCGTTGGATTGATGTCGTTCTGTTCCGCTTCTTTGCCAATGCTAAGCGAATATGCCAACAGTGCGACGCCTATAAACGCAGCCAGACCACCGAAATTGAATCTGCTGTTTCTGGTTTCTGTTTGCGTGACCAATATTCTCTCGACTCTGTCCATTAGATCGCCTCCATTCATCATAAGTGCTGGGATTGTGTTCTCATTTCGTGATTGTTCGAGCATGACCAGAGCTCGGGCGTATTCATACTTGTCTCCCAGAAGACGAATCGAATCGTCGTCGCAGCGATACTCGCGAGCTCGCTTCGCTTCTGCCGACAACCAGCGGACAGCGGGGTGGTAGAAAAGTAATGTCTCGCCAAGTGCTTGTACCAATATGGCTACATTGTCGAAGCGTCGAAGGTGTAGAAGCTCGTGAGCGAAAACCGCGCTCAGTGCGTCATGTGGTACGCCGCTGGTCATGGATATCGGTAGGAGCACGATCGGTTTGATTACGCCGGTCACCATGGGTGATTGTATTAGTGACGATGTACGCACGACGACGCGTTTTGGAACCTGCAGGGCGCGCTTCGAGGCGTCAAAAAGAGCTTGTATCGGCGGCGGAACTTCGGTCGCTGTCCTTAGGATGAAAACATGCAACCAGATCCACCCGCAGAAAAATCGGCCGCCTACGAAAGTCGCTCCGATGCACCACGCGAGCGCAAAATACATGCTTAAGGCTGGCGCTGGCGTGCCGTAGTACACGGGCGCCTCGACAATGGTCGATGCATGCAAATACGACTGCACAAACGTGTAAACGAATACGAACGGCACGACTGTGAATAGCGAAATTGCGAACAGATAACGTGATTGCGACGATCGTCTCTGGTAAGCCAACATCTGAAGAGAGAATCTGGGACGGCGCTGAAGGCCTGGAGTGGGAGATTCCTACACCGGCGCCCTACCACACCTTTGAAACACCACCTCTGGTGAAGTAAGGCCGCTACATGCTGAAACTAAGCGACAATCCTGCCATCGATACCGCAGCCAAGCTGGCCGGGGTAGCGGTGCTTATGTTTGCTTTTGTTTTTGTGGTGATGGTGCCTCTCTATAACGTGTTGTGCGATGCTCTTGGC
>RCNE010000978.1_pt1 | contig 15537 bp, 15 predicted proteins | sample 2041361 | NCBI WGS metagenome assembly RCNE01 (sample SAMN09708229, study PRJNA481090) | Marine sediment metagenome, whole genome shotgun sequencing project.
GTTGCCAGCGGTGGGACGTCACCCTCCGCTTCCGGCGCGGGCCAGAGCTGGTAGCCCCTCGATACGTCCTGGTCGGCGCCCGCCGTGTCCTCGGCCCCAACATCTACGTGGACCCCGATCGGTAGGTAGGCCACATCATCCTCGTCATCTGTTGGAGGCGTATCGCCTCCAACGTCGGAGTCCGAGTCGCTCGAAGGAGTGCCCTGGACGGCGACCGTAGCACCGGTACGCGCGGGACTCGTGGTGGTCCCGTCGTTTCGTCCGGCCACGCCGAGAGCGGCGAGGAACAGGATGAGCATGATGATGAGCGTGACGAAGAGGATGAACATAATGAAGAACTTCCGCGGTATGTCCAGGTTCTCGGAGAGATCCAGCCTCAACCTACGAGAGACGTCCGAAAACGCCCTTTGGGTGCGGTCGTTTAGGCTCCACTTCTTCTTTCGTTGAACTTTGAGATCAGTGAGGTCCGAGATCCGCTGGCGAGCGACGTCGTCGAGCTCTTGAGCCCCTTCGCTCAGCTCTTCGCTCAGCTCTGGATCGGGCTTCATGGGCATTCTTCAGGCTCGCAGGGCGCAGTGTTCGAAGCAGGTGCTGTGCCCCCGGCGGTGAACTTCCGACTGGACGACTGCTGAAGCGTCGATGTACGTCTCGGTCGCGATTTCCGTGGCTTCATCATCCGTCAATGAGTACACCTTGGACAGAAGATTGTCGTGTGAACTCATGGCAACTCTGACTCCTTCGAAAGGGTTCTGGCCCGACCATACGGCGGGACAATCCGAGACGACAGGGCCGAAAGGCCGTGCCCCAGCATCCGAGGTCACCCTCGGTAATTGCGACGAGAGACTCCTTCCAAACGGCCGGTCAACCGGACCAAGTGCTCTGGCCTTCGATCTCCAAGTCTGCCGTTCAACGTGGTGGGCAAGGACTCGAACCGCGCCACGTGCCGTCCCTGGACACCGCTGATCTTGGCCAATGAGCGTGACCGTCGACTGGGCTCGACGGCGCGCCTGGATCCACAAGCCCGCTCAGATCACAGTCTCTGGTGTGGGCGGGGCCACGCCGAACCATCGGCCGACTAGGGCCGGACGGCACGGATGAGCGACGCCGACCGGCCACCGCTCATACAATCAGCACATGAAGCTGGCTCGCGAGATGGAACGACGTCTAGAACGCCTGGTCGACGGTGCCTCTGCAGCGGTCTTCCGCGGGAAGATGCACCCGGTTGACATGGCCGACCGGCTCTTGCGTCAGGCCGACTTCGTCATGGCAGAAGGAGACGCCGGCCCCGAGATCCCGAATCGGTGGGTCCTGGGAATCAACCCGTCCGACCTGCCTCCCGAGGTCGATCCTGAAGAACTCAACCAAGAGCTCACCCACGCAGTCGCCGGGTTCGCCGCAGATCGTGGGTGGAGAATCAACGGACCTGTTGTCGTGGAAGTTGTGTCCGACGCCGCCGTGCCGCGTGGCCTCACCGACTGCTCGGGTACCAGCGAGCCCGGATCCATCGAGCCGTGGAGCCAACTGGTCGCAGCCTCACCCCCACTGGTCGTCGAGATCTCAGACAACCGCTCGGTTCTGGGTCGGGCGACGGAGAGCGATGTCATCGTCTCGGTTCCGGAGCTGTCGCGGAGGCAGGCGATCATCGTGAGATCGGGTCAAACGGTAACGATCGCAGACCTCACTTCGGCGAACGGAACCCATGTGAACGGCGCACTCATCGGCGCCGACCCGTTTCCTCTCGTCCCGGGCGATACCGTGACGATGGGTGACATCGACTTCGTCTTTCGACCAATATGAGCGCTCCATGCCAGCACTGATTCTCAACACGCTGAAGATCCTCTTCTTGGTTCTCATGTTCCTGTTCCTCTGGCAGGTCGGGTTGGCGATCCGGAGCCACATCGGGACCGGCCCGTCGGTGAAACGAACGAAGGGTGGTCACGAACTTGTAGTGTTGCGCGGCGAAGCGAAGAAGGGAGCAAGATTCCGTCTCAGACCCTCAGGGCACACGATCGGACGCAGCTCGGAGGCGGACGTAGTCATCGACGACCCCTACGCTTCTGAATTCCACGCCAGGGTCGAGACGCATGATGGTGGCACGACGGTCCATGACCTCGGAAGCACCAACGGCACATACGTCAACGGTCGACGCATCACCGTCCCGACGCCTGCCGGAAAAGGCGATACCGTACAAATCGGCAAGACCATTTTCGAGGTGAGATGAGATACGTCTGGGCGACCGGAACCCACCAGGGCAGGATCCGCGACCGTAACGAGGACTCGGTGTACCCGGAGACCTCCGGCGCAGGAAACGGTCCGATCGTCGTCGGTGTCGCCGACGGCATGGGTGGTCACGTCGCAGGGAACATTGCCAGCGCTCTCGCCCTCGCCACTGCCACCGAAGCCGCCCCTGATTCCGACACAGAGACGGTCGAACGCGTTATCTCCGCCAACGAGGCGATCCTTGAACGGGTGCGGGGGCAACAGGAGCTGTCGGGCATGGGTACAACCATGACGCTCGGCCGGTTCCTCGATGACGGAACCCTCGAACTGGTTCACGTCGGCGACAGCCGCTGCTACTTGGCCCGCGACGGGGAACTCCGCCAACTCTCGACCGATCACACCGTCGTGGCCGAACTGGTCGCCCTCGGCCACCTCAAACCCGAAGATGTCGACAGGCATCCGCAACGTCATCTGGTGACTCGAACATTGGGACTCGGACCCGTCGAAGTCGAGAGCCAATCTCTGCCGCTGAAAGAGGGCGATCGGTTGCTGTTCTGCTCGGATGGGCTTACTTCGATGGTCAATGATGACGACATCCGTCGCATCGTCACGGCCGGAGACGACTCTGAGGCGACCGTCTGGAACCTCATCGAGACCGCCAACAGCGCAGGCGGTGTCGACAACATCACGGTCGCCATGGTCGACGCCCGGGGATGACCCGCAACACCGAGGCGGCGTTCGTCCTCGCCGGGACGGTGCTTGCTTCGGTCGGAGTGGCAATGGTCCAGTTCGCCGGTGGTGGGTGGCTGGATGCCGACGTCGCCCTCACGTTCATCTCGTTCGCACTCGCCTTCGGTTCGCTCCACATCTCATTCCGTCTCTGGGCACCGAACGCCAACCCTCTCATTCTTCCGATCGCAGCGTTCCTGGCCGCGATCGGATCCGTCGAGGTGTTCCGACTCGACCCCGAGTTGGCCGCACTGCAGCGATGGTGGCTCGTACTGGCAGGAATTGCCGGCGCGTCGGTCGTATGGCTACTCAGGTCCTCCGGCGTGGCCGTTCTTCGTCGCTATCGATATCTGTTCCTCACAGCGGCCATGTTGCTGCTCCTCCTACCCCTGCTACCAGATGCGTGGCCAATCCACGGGGCGACCGTGAACGGGTCCCGCCTCTGGGTTCGCGTCGACCTCCCGTTCGCCATCCGTGCGCTGTCGTTCCAACCCGGTGAGATCGCCAAAGTCTTCCTGACCGTCTTCCTCGCTTCCTATCTCGCCGACCGGTCGGAAGCGATGTCGACGGTCTCGCGGAAGGTTGGTCCCTTCAGGATGCCCGAACCCCGGCATCTCGGACCGGTCATCGTCGCAGCAGGAGTCGCCTTCGTCGTACTGGTCTACCAGCGAGACCTCGGAGCGGCGTTGCTGCTCTTCGGCTTGTTCATTGGAATGCTCTACGCCGCGACCGGACGGGGCTTCTACCTCGGCACGGGACTCGCCCTTACCGCTGCCGCCGGAGTTGCCGCCTACTCCATGTTCACCCATGTGCAAGTTCGGATCTCTGCCTGGATCGATCCGTTCGCCGACTACACGGGGGCCGGGTATCAGACGGCACAGGGTCTGTTCGCCATGGGCAGCGGGAGTCTGACCGGATCGGGCCTCGGTCTTGGCAGGCCGGACTTGATACCGGCTGCAGCCACCGACTTCATGTTCGCTGCTGTAGCCGAGGAACTCGGACTGGCTGGATCGATCGCCGTCATCACTGGCTATGCGTTCCTGGTGACCGTCGGGTTCGGCATTGCGTTGAGATCACGGGACCGGTTCAGGAAGTACCTCGCCGCCGGACTCACAATCCTCATCGGCCTCCAGTCATTCCTGATCATCGCCGGGATCGTTCGACTCTTGCCCCTGACCGGTATCACCCTGCCGTTCATGTCATACGGGGGTTCTTCGCTTCTCGCCTCCGCCATGATCGCCGCCCTGTTGGGACGCATCTCACATGAGGAGCGCACGTGAACACCCCCGTGCGTCGGATCGTGTGGGCTCTCCTCGCCGGATTCCTGGTGCTCACTCTCGCGACCACATGGATCCAGGTCGTCGCCGGTCCCTCATACCGCGACGATCCTCGCAATCCGCGCCTCTCAGCATGGCGTGTCGGCCGAGAACGAGGCGCAATCGTCACCGACGACGCCACAGTCGTCGGGCGTTCCAATCCGAATCCGGAGGATCCACAGACGTTCACCCGGGTGTATCCGACAGTGGACCGCTACGCACACACGATCGGCTACGTCTCGGTGCTCTTCGGGTCGCGTGGCCTCGAGCGGACACGAGAACAGGACCTCGTCTCTCACCGGGATTCCACGATCTCCGGCGTCCTGAATGCAGTTCTCGGAGGGGATCCCAGACCCCGTGGCCTCCGACTCACGTTCGACGATGACCTTCAGCAGGCCGCCGCCGACGCCCTCGATGGATCACGCGGTTCCATTTTCGCTCTCGACCCAACGACCGGCGCCGTTCTCGCAAGTGTTTCAACACCCGGATTCGATCCGAACACGCTCGTCAGATCTGATGCCGGCCCTGCAGGCGAAGCCCTCGAGGAAGATCCTGACATCCCTCTCCTCCATCGAACGATCGCCACGACCTATCCCCCGGGATCAACGTTCAAGGTGATCACGACTGCTGCAGCCCTCGAGACCGGCATCGCAGGACCGGCAACCGAGTTCGCCGATCCCCAGGCGCTCGAATTGCCCGGAACGTCCTCGACCATCCACAACTATGACGATGGGCTGTGCGGCGATGGAGAGTCGGTGACGCTCGCTGAGGCATTCGTGCGTTCCTGCAACACGACCTTCGCAGCCCTGGGTATGCAGGTGGGTGCCGAAGCCCTCACCGCGACCGCCGAGGCCTTCGGATTCAACCAAGAGATCCCATATGACCTCCCGGTCCTTGCGTCTTCGATGCCCGATGCCGATGACTTCGTCGACGATCCGGCTGCCGCCGCCCAGAACTCGCTCGGCCAGCGGGACGTACGAGCGACACCGATCCAGATGGCGTTGGTTGCCGCAGCCGTCGCCAACGAGGGCAACATCATGATCCCGTACGTGATCGGCGATGTATTCACCCACGACGGGAAGATCGAATCACACACGGAACCGACCCTATGGCGACGGGCGATCAGTCCGGCGAGTGCAGCCATCCTGTCGGATCTGATGGAGCAGGTCGTCCTGTCCGGCACGGGCCGCAATGCGGCGGTTCCCAGCATACGAGTGGCAGGGAAGACCGGTACTGCCGAGGTAACCGGAGCATCTCCACACGTCTGGTTCATCGGGTTCGCTCCCGTCGATCCAGAGCCGGGAGAACGCCAGATCGCTCTCGCTATCGTCCTCGAAGACGGGGGCCCGGCAGGAGAGACAGCATCCGGCGGCTCAGTAGCAGCCCCGATAGCGGCGAAACTGTTCGAGACGTATCTGAAGTAGTCAAGCCGCAGCGCAGCTGCCAGCCTCCAGCAAGACCAGAGCCGTAACAGCCCCACCGACCTTCGTGCTGGCAGCTGGAGGCTGGTAGCTGGCAGCTTGTTGACCCACTCATAGCTCCACCCGTCGGTACCATCTTCACTGACCATGCAAGATCGCGTTCTCTCCGACCGGTACCGGATCCTCTCCCACCTCGCACGAGGCGGGATGGCCGACGTATACGAGGCCGAAGACACCCTGCTCAACCGACGAGTAGCGGTGAAGGTCCTGCACGCCAATTTCGCTTCCGATCACGCCTTCGTGACGCGCTTCAAGCGGGAAGCCCAGGCAGCGGCCAACCTGAGCCATCCCAACATCGTCGCTATCTACGACTGGGGCCAAGAGGACTCGACCTACTACATGGTCATGGAGTTGATCGAAGGTCGGACGCTCCGCGACATCCTCAAGTCCGAAGGGGCTCTGTTTCCCCGCAGAGCGGCAGAGATTGCCGCCGAGACCGCGGCGGCACTAACCGTCGCACACCAGGCCGGTGTGGTCCACCGCGATATCAAGCCCGGCAACATCATGATCACAGCAGACGGTGCTGTGAAGGTGACCGATTTCGGGATCGCTAGGGCACTCGACGACTCCGAGGAGCTGACGAAGACCGGCGCCGTCATCGGTACCGCCACGTACTTCTCCCCTGAACAAGCTCAGGGGCTGCCTGCCGATGGCCGCTCAGACGTCTACTCGCTGGGTGTCGTGTTGTACGAGATGCTTGCCGCAACCCCGCCGTTCACAGGGGAAAGCCCCGTGGCGGTGGCCTACCAGCATGTCTCGGAGTATGCCCCGGCCGTCTCTCAAATCAATACGGACGTCCCGCCCGAACTCTCGGCGATCGTCGAAGCGTCGATGGCCAAGAACCCCGATGATCGGTATGCCACGGCAGCGGATTTGCGATCCGACTTGCTCCTCTTCCTCTCCGGACGACAGCCCATCGTCGTCGGTGCAGCAGCAGCCGCCGCGGCCACCGCACTCGTACCCCCACCTGCGACCGTTCCGCCAGACGAAACCGCTCGGGCCGTCGCATACCAAACCGAGGACAGCACAACCGGTCAGGGAACATACGTTGCCGCAGTCATCGCCCTCTTGGCGCTGCTCGCCGTCGGCGTCTTCATCCTGTTGCGACTCTTCACCGGCGGAGGCGCCTCCTCGGATCTGGTGACCATCCCCAACCTTCAACTCGTGGAAGCGGAGGCAGCGTCCCGGACACTCCAGGAGCTCGATCTCAAGGTGTTGAGCCGCCTCGAGAACAGTGACACGGTTCCTCAGGGCGTCGTCATCGACACCGACCCGCTCGCCGGTACCGAAGTGGAGAAGGGGTCATTCGTGACCCTGATCGAGTCAGCCGGCACCGAGCAGTTCACAGTCCCACAAGTGATCGGCGAGACTGAAGAAGTGGCCAGAGCCCTCATCGAGGCACAGGGCTTCCAAATCGGCCTCGTCGAGTACTCCCTCTCAGAAGACGTCTCCGAGCAGACCGTCATGACGCAGAGTCCATCCGGCGGCACACCGGCCGTCGCCGGCTCACTCGTGGATCTCGTCGTCTCGAGGGGACCCTTCTCTCTCGAAGTGCCGGATACTGCTGGCATGTCGGCGGAGGCAGCCCAACTCGAACTCGCACAAGCGGGATTCAGCAACGTCGTGACCGACCAGGAGTTCTCTCCAGACATCGCAGCGGGATTCACCACCAGGACCGATCCGGAGGCCGGGCGAGTCGTCGGTAGAGATGACTCCATCACTGTTTGGGTGTCGGAGGGCCCCGAGCCGACGATCGTCCCTAGTCTCGAAGGCAAGACTGTCAGAGAGGCGAACGCCGCAGCCACCGACGCGAATCTGGTGCTCGTCGACAATGGGACATCCGAAGTCAGCGCCGCCAGCGGTCTCGAAGGTCGCGTCGCTACACAGGATCCGGGCGCCGGTGAAACGGTGGATTCCGGAACTGAAGTGCGGATCACGATCGGTGTCCTCACACAGGTCGCCGTCCCCGACTTCACGGGTAAGAGCGCGGCCGAAGCGGCATCTGCCGGAGCGGCCGTCGGTCTGGATGTCGTCGTCGCCGGACCAGTCGCATTGCAGCCGGGCGATCCGAACATCGGTCTAGTTGCCGATCAGGACCCGCCCCAGGGGACCACCGTCAATGACGGCAGCCAGGTGGCAGTCTTCATCGGAGAGATCGAACAGGTCTCGGTTCCGAACGTCGTAAACAAGACAGAGGCCGATGCGACCAACACCCTCACCGCCGCCGGCCTGGTTGTGACGAACACCTCGTTGGTGAGCCCCACGGTCCCTGCCGGAACCGTCATCTCCCAGACTCCGGGCCAAGGCACGACGGTGGACAAGGGTTCAACGGTCGAGATCGTCGTATCCACTGGCCCGCCGGCGACCACGACAACACCGACGACCGCAGCGCCCTGATGGCTCTCCTCATCGAGGAGGAACGCAACGCAGCGCTCTTCTCCTGGTATCGCAGAGAGAAGCGGTCGTTCCCATGGCGAGGGGAGGCCGACCCCTATCGGATCCTCGTCTCTGAGGCGATGCTCCAACAGACACAGGCCTCGCGGGTGATCCCCTTCTACGAGAGGTTCGTCACGCGATTCCCGACCGTCGAGTCACTAGCGGCGGCTGATCTCCACGACGTCCTCGGTCTGTGGACGGGGCTCGGATACAACTCCCGGGGCCTTCGCCTTCGCGAGGCTGCGAGGAGAATCCAGGCAGATGGATGGCCGACAACTCCGACAACGCTCATCGAACTCCCGGGGGTCGGCCCCTACACCGCATCCGCGATCGCTTCGTTCGCCTTCGGAGCCAACGTTCCAGCCGTTGACACAAATCTGCGACGGGTCTTGAGTCGGTGGAACGGAGAGCCCCTCAACGGCGCGTCCCTCCAAGCCGCTGCTGTCGTCGCCCTCGGAGATCCCGCATCGGACTGGAATCAGGCCATGATGGACCTCGGCGCAACGATGTGCGTTTCGAAGATGCCCAACTGTGGCGTCTGCCCGGTCAGAGACTGGTGCTCGGGTCCGGCCTCCTACACCTCGGCACCCGCCCAGGGCCGCTTCGAAGGGTCTGCTCGGCAGTTGCGTGGCGCCATCATCCGATCCCTCGTCAGGAGCGACGCGACCTTCCGCGACATCATCCAACAGACCGGCTTCCCGACGACTCAGGTGGAAATGGCCCTCGCAGACCTGATGTCGGAGCAGTTGGTGAGCCGGGATGAGACCGGGGTGTACCGAATAGCGGAGTAGGCGTACTCCATGGTCCGTAATCCGTCGTCCGTAAGCACCGAAGTACAGAGATGTTCCGCGAGTACTGAGTACTGATTGCTGACTACCGGGCGAGGAAGTCTTGGCGAACGAAGTTGGCCAGGAGGTCCTTGCCCGCCACCGTCATAATCGACTCGGGGTGGAATTGGACGCCTTCTATCGGGAGGTCACGGTGGCGAACACCCTGGATGACCCCGTCCTCCGACGTTGCCGTGATCTCCAGTATCTCTGGAACGTACGTGGCGGCGAGCGAGTGGTAGCGGGTCGCTTTGAATCGCGGGGGAAGGCCTTCGAACACGCCCCTCCCGTCGTGGTCGATGATGGACATCTTGCCGTGTCTCGGCTCCGGAGCCCGACCGATCGTCCCACCAAAAGTGGTCACGATCGTTTGATGCCCGAGGCACACACCAAGTGTCGGCACTTCGGATCCGATCGTTCGAAGGTACTCCACGGTGTACCCCGTGTCGTCAGGCGTTCCGGGGCCCGGTGAGATCACGAGCCGATCTGGCTTCAACTTCACCGCTTCGACCGGAGCGAGCTCGTCGTTCCTGATCACGATGGGTTCGGCGCCAAGTTCGCCGAAGTACTGCACGAGGTTGTATGTGAACGAGTCGTAGTTGTCGACTACGAGGACCTTCATCCGATCGTGCCGCCACTGTCGAGCATGTTCGTCCCGATCCAGTCATAGACAAAGAAGAGCGCCACGAGCGCTACGAGCACCACGACGACGGCGATCACGACTTTGAGGGCCATCGGCCCAGGTAGTCCAAGGAACCACTGTTTCATGCGTAAATCGCCTCCCAGTTTGGACCGTCGACAAGCTCAGCAAATACGATCAGTCGCTGTCGCGACGAGAACTTCGGATGACACGTCGTGAGGGTGAGCCATGCCCCTTCGCGAGGCTCCGTGACCCAGAGTTCAGTCGGCTGAACGATGATGATCTCACGGACCTCGTACGTATGAGTACCGATAGCCGTATCAACTTCGATGCTGTCGCCCGGCGACAGATCACCGATCTCGTGGAACGGAGCACCGTAGGTTGTTCGATGCCCGGAGATGACCGAATTGCCCGGCAGGCCCGGAAGCGGCGTGTGCGGCATGTGGCCGGCACCATTCTTCAGGTTGCGAAGCTCAACACCCTCTACGACCGCCCATCCCTCTTCAAGACGTTCGATCGTCGGGATCCGGATGACGGCGAACGCTTTCCCCGGTTCTGGGGGAGTTCCAACGAGAAGGGTCCTCTTCTCGGGAACCAGCGGGGCTCCATCATCGGTCGTTGATCCTCCCGCTCCCGGAGTGACGGTTCCGTCTGGATTGACGGTGCCCTCCCCCGGAGTCCCCGTGAATGACGGTGGCACATACTCGACCTCGGTCACTTCTGCCGTTGCGAAGTGCTCTTCCGCCTCTGCACTCAAGGCTTCCTGATGCTGCTGTGAAAACCATGTTGTGACGAACAACTGTTGGACGACGAACCCGAGGATCAGAAGGCCAACCACGATGCTCGTCCAGCCAACGACACGGACGACGCGGGTCAGGGCCCCCATCGATCGGGAGCCCGATTGCTCCACCGCCGCCGTCGTCGGTTCGTCCATGATGACTCAGCGTACCGACGCGGCCACACAACGGTGGCCCTTCTCTCGTTGGGATGGGAGCCGCGTATGGCTACTCTTCTCCCCATGCCAGTCTCAAAAGGCCGCAAGAAGGCCAACAAGCGACCGACCCCACCCAAGAAGCCTGCCGTCAGCCAGGTAGAGGACCAGGGCCCATCGCCAACCTGGTACGTCGCCACGATGTTCGGTCTCATGGCTGTCGGGATCGTCGTGATCCTGATCAACTACATGGGAGTCCTACCGGGAGGAACGTCGAATCTCTACCTGCTCGGTGGTCTGGCGATGATCGGGGTCGGCTTCGCCATGACCCTCAACTATCGGTAGGCGATCCGCATTGGCGGATCGGGTACTGAGTACTCAGTACCAAGGATTCAGTACTTCATAACTACACGCGTGTAGTTATCCACGGATTGGCCCACAGGGTGGGGAGAAGTGCGTGCTCGTGTATCCCCGACTCCTACTTCAGTCGGCGAGTTCGAGGATCGTTCCATTCGCTGTGCCCCCGCCTTCGCACATCGCCTGGAGACCGTACCGGGTGCCGGATCGCTCCATCTCGTGAAGGAGCGTCGTCATCAGGCGTGCTCCGGATGCGCCGAGAGGATGCCCGAGCGCTATCGCTCCCCCATTCACGTTCACTCGATCCCAATCGGCGCCGGTGTCGTGTAGCCAGGCGCCAACCACGGATGCAAAGGCCTCGTTGATCTCGAACAGTCCGATGTCGTCGATTGAGAGCCCTGCCTTCGCCAGCACCTTCTCCGTCGCAGGGATCGGGCCGGTGAGCATCGTGACGGGATCTGTTCCGACGACGGAGAACCCCTTGAACCTCGCACGCGGCCGCAGTCCGAGTTCCTTGGCTTTGGTCTCGCTCATGATGAGGACCGCAGCAGCGCCGTCGGTGATCTGTGACGAGTTCCCTGCGGTGACGACGCCGTCTTCCTTGAATGCAGGCTTCAGGCCGCCGAGGATCTCTACGGTCGTCGATGGCCGGATGCCACCGTCCAGAACCACCGGTTCCTCCTGCCCTTTGACAGCAATCGGGATGATCTGCGACTTGAACCGCCCCTCTTCGGTGGCCCGGTGGGCTCGCATCTGTGAGTCGTAGGCGATCTTGTCGAGATCTTCACGGGACAGCGACCATCGCTCGGCGATCATCTCTGCCGAGATTCCCTGAGGGACGAGTCGATGATCGTATCGGGTGGACATCTTCGGGCCGAACGGCTTCCCCGGACCCTGGGAGAACGAGATCCCCATCGGAACCCGCGTCATCGATTCGACACCGGCTGCCACCACGACGTCGTAGACGCCGGCCATGATGCCCTGGGCCGCGAAGTGGGCCGCCTGTTGGCTGGATCCGCATTGTCGGTCGATGGTGACGCCCGGGACGGTCTCGGGCCATCCGGCGCCGAGGACCGCATTCCGCCCGATGTTGAACGTCTGCTCCCCAACCTGGGAGACGCAACCCATGATCACGTCATCGACCAGGACAGGGTCGAGGCTGTTTCGCTCAGCGAGGGCCGTCAGTGTCTCGGCTGCGAGGTCGACCGGATGCCATTCGGCCAGGGTTCCGTTCCGCCTCCCCATCGGTGTCCGGACTGCGTCAACGATCACGGCGGTTTCCACGGAAGCCTCCCAAAGTGACGGGCGTGGAGACGATCGGACTCGAACCGACGACCCCCTGGTTGCAAACCAGGTGCTCTCCCAACTGAGCTACGTCCCCGCGTGACCGGGAGTGTACCGGTCGACCGGCCATGCCGAACGTGTCAGAACTTGAAGATCATGAAGACGAACGCGACGAAGAGCAGCCCGACCCTGGCGTGTCCCGCGTTGACCACCTGCTTGACGAGGGCGTTGATAGCGTCATCCGATTGGTCGGGATCGTCCATCATCCGTTCCACACGGTCGGTGCGGGGTGTCGCGTAGAACAGGTCGATGACGACCGCGATCGTGGCGAAGAGGATCCCGACGCCGATCCAGATCTCCTCGAATTCGATGTAGGAGGAGATCCCCACCAGCCAAAATCCGAACACGATGGTCGAGACTCCCGCGATGTTGAAGAGCCGTCGGTTCGTTGTGCCCACCCGCCGGAACACCGCGACGAGCGCACCCTCATCGCCTCCACGCGAGGCAGCCGCCATCAACGCCTCGACATAGATCGACCCTCCCATCCAGACGATGACAGAAAGGATGTGAAACAGCGTGACCCAGTCGCGCATTGTGCCTCCCAGCGGCTTCGTGGGAATCGAGGCTACCCGCTGGCTTTCCCATATCGAAGTGTGTCATCGACCGTTGCTCCGACCGTCACCGGATCGGTCAACACGATGATCGGAAGGTCACCCGACGCTCTGCTGATACGCTCCCGGTCGGCGGCTTCGACGGCAGGGTCGAGAGCGATTGCCGCCACCACTCGCTTGGTGAGGATCCGTTCGGCGTCGATAACTGACGAGGCTTGCAACGTTCGGTAGCCCCTCTCCACGAGGCTCCTTGCCGCCTTGTCCGCCGCTTCGTCGATTGCCCCGACGATGAGCACCGACCCTTCCCTTTCGATACGTTCCGTCGATCGGGACCGCTCAACCAGCTGGAGGAGGCCGTTCACCATCAATCCAAGTTCGCTCCTGACGTCCTCGTCGGCGAGCTCGAGTCCGTCGAATCGTCTCCCGAGACCCCTAACCATGACCTGGGGGTCCGCCAGGATGCAGAGGCTGTTGTGGCCGAGGATGTCGCGGAGGTGGCCCTGTGACCGGGCTGTCCCCGATCCGCCCCCAACTCCGATGATCGCTGCGGGTTTGAAGTCGAGAGGTGAATCCGGACCTCCGGAGAGCCAGTCGATCGCATTCTTCATCGCTCCTGTGACCGACCAGTTGTACTCGGGGGTGGCGAACACGATCCCGTCCGCTTGTCGGACAGCCGACCGCAGTTCGTTCACAGAGTCGGGTGTTCCATGCTCCGTGATGTCGTCCAGGTCATACAGCGGGATCCCTTTGAGCGACGCAACGCTCGCCGTCACTCCACCGGGAAGACCCTCGAATGCGGCACGGAGCAGCGCTGTGTTGTATGAGGCGGAGCGAAGGCTGCCCGAGATGCCGACGAGGTGAGTCTGAGTCATGGTGTCAAGGAATCGCATTCGACGCTCAGGCTATTCCCGGCCTGGCCTCTACGGCTCCCTCTTTGCTATCGTTCCCGCTCCGCGGGCCCATAGCTCAGCCTGGTTAGAGCGCATCCCTGATAAGGATGAGGTCCCTGGTTCAAATCCAGGTGGGCCCACGGACGAAACCCCTTGCACAGCAAGGGGTTTCGGTCATTCAGCGGCAAGAGCCACAACCCCAGAATCCTCCCGCGTGCACATCGCGTGCACATCAGAAGCCGCATAGGTCGCCTCGAGGCGGTCGGCGGCAGCCTCGTCCAGGCCTTCGAACAAATGCCCGTAAGTGTCCAAGGTGGTCTTGATCGACGCGTGACCGAGTCGTTCCTGGATGACCTTGGGGTGCTCCCCCTGGGCGATCAAGAGGGCGGCATGGGAATGTCGGAGATCGTGGAACGTGCAGGGTGGGCCAACGGATGCCTCGACCGCCGGCAACCAGATACGGCGACGGAAGTTGCTCCGCCGAATTGGTCCTCCGGTCGGAGCCGAGAAGATGAGACCAGAGCCGTCGGCGTACAACGCCAGATGGGCGGCCAGCACATCGACGAGGAACGGCGGCACACGAACTGTTCGACGCGAAGCCTCCGACTTGGGCTCATCGAAGTAGAACCGGCCTCCGCTCTCCACGAGTGATGAACTCACGCGAACGATGCGTCGAAGGGCCTCGAACCGATCCACCCGCAACGCCCTCAACTCGCTGAAGCGGAGACCGGTGTAGGCGGCCGTGAGAACCATGGCTGCATACTGGGGATCGATGGCTTCGGCGAGGAGGTTGATCTCGGTCGCCTCCAAGTACCGGATCTCAGCCATGGTCTCCAGCTTCGGCAGCTTCACTCCTCGACACGGCGTGCGGCCGATGAGTCCGTATTCGACAGCAGCGTCCAGTGCGGCGGCGAGCAGTTGGTGGGCCTTGCGTACCGTTGCCGGTGCGTAGCCTCGAGCGTCCAGGTCGGCGACCCATTGCGCCACGTGGATCGGCTGGATGCTCCCGATCGTCCAACTACCGAAGGCCGGCAGAACGTGGTTTCGAACCGTGGCCTCGTCCCTCGCTCTCGTCTGCAGTGCGAGGTTCACGCGAGTTGCCTGGTACTCCACCATCCAGTCGGCCAACGCTGTCTTCGCCAATCGGGGATCGGTGTATCGACCTCGGAGTTTGTCCGTCTCCATGGCGAGCAGGTATCGCTCGGCGTCCACCTTCCGATCGAAGTTCTTCGCCCGCTGCCGGCCCGCCGGGTCTCGCCAGCGTGTCTGCCACGCCCCGTGACCGGAACTATGTGTCACTCTCGATACGGCGCCCATGGTGTTCTCCTCTTTCTCGCTGCCGTTCTTCGAATGTACCATCAGGGTCTGACATCTTCCGAGCCTCCCATCGTGCTCTCTGACCCTGTCAATCCGATGTCATTTCGTTGCCATTCTTCCTGTTCTCCCTGGTCAGAGGCTTCTGGAAATGTCACGGATCAGTCGGCGGTGGGCGGGCGACAACGGCTCTGACAGGGCTACTGACACTCTGCTGACAGGGTTACTGACAGGGTTGGACCGTTTCGCCTCGGCGCCGATCCGTCCCGCGGCGTTGAACGTCGCTCGCGACCCTTGGCGCGGAGTTGGCGGATCCTTGGCATCGAGTCGAAGTAGCCCAGGTGGGCGGGTCGAGCAGCCCTCGGATGAGATTTCCTCCGGCTGATCGGCGATGCCCAGCAAATCCTTGCAGCGCAAGGATCACCGGCTTTCCTGCTACTCCTCGGAACCTTGGTTGACAGGGCTACTGACACTCTGCTGACAGGGTTGTCGCGTCTATTC
>RCNE010000979.1_pt1 | contig 15531 bp, 10 predicted proteins | sample 2041361 | NCBI WGS metagenome assembly RCNE01 (sample SAMN09708229, study PRJNA481090) | Marine sediment metagenome, whole genome shotgun sequencing project.
CGATGGCCGAGGCGGGCACCGCCGAGGACACGCAGCTCTGGATGCAAATCAGCCACGCCGGCAGGCAGACGCCGAAACTGGTGGCCTCGGAGCCGGTCGGGCCGTCGGATATCGCCCTCGCATTGCCTGGCGGTCGTTTTGGCAAGCCACGAGCGCTGACGGGTGACGAGATTCGGGATGTCATCAAACGATTTGCGTTTGCTGCCAGCATCGCGAAACAGACCGGGTTTAGTGGCGTCCAGGTACACAGTGCTCACGGTTATTTGTTATCCGAGTTTCTCTCGCCGCGTGTCAATGTCCGTGATGACGAGTGGGGTGGCTCGCTCGAGAATCGGTCCCGGTTGTTACTCGAAACCGTGCGCGCGGTTCGGGCGGCGGTCGGCGCTGACTTTCCGGTCACCGTAAAACTGAATTCGGCAGACTTTCAGAAAGGTGGCTTTTCTTTCGATGACTGCCTGCGAGTCATCGAATTGCTGAACCAGGAAGGGCTCGATCTCTTAGAAATTTCAGGTGGCAATTACGAACAGCCACGGTTGATGGGTATCGACGGGCTTGAGCCCGCGTTCGAAGAAAAAGTCCGGGAAAGTACGCGGGCACGCGAAGCATACTTTTTCGATTACGCCGTTGCGGCACGTCAGGTGGCGAAGATGCCGTTGATGGTGACGGGCGGTTTTCGCTCGGCGAGCGGCATGGCCGAGGCGCTGTCCGGCGGTGACGTCGATATGATTGGTCTCGGGCGACCGCTTTGTACGGATCCCGACTTTCCGGCGAAGATTCTGTCCGGCGAATTGCAGCAGGCGCCGGAGGTCGAGGAGGGTCTGCGGATCGGGCCTGGATGGCTGGGACCGGCATCACCCATACCGTTGATTAAAGCGGCAAATGCCTTCGCACGCGTCGGCTGGTATTACGAACAGATCTATCGGCTTGCCGATGGCCTGATGCCCGACGTGTCGATGAGCGGACTGCGAGCCTTGCTGGCCTACGAAAAGACAGAGAAGGAGAAAGCCCGCGCCCTGATTCGCCAAAGCTAAAAAAAAACGGGCCCCTTTCGGGGCCCGTTTACTTCACTAAAGATTTAGACGGCTTTCAGTCGAAGTACTTGCGTAACGTCAGGCCGTAAGTGCGCGGCTGGTTGGGATAACCCGAAAAGCTGCCGGCCTGAGCAACCGACGGAAATGCGCTCAGCAGGTACTCGTCATCATTGATGTTGCGTCCCCAGAGCATGGCTTCGAAGCCATTATCCCAGGCCAGACCAAAGCTGGCATTTAACGTGCCGACTTCGCGCGAGGCGAGATTCTCCGGCGTATTCTGGATGACTCGTATCTTGTCTTCGTAGATATATTCGGCGCGCACGAAGCCATTGGCCTTGCCGATGTCGAAGCTGTAGATGCCCGAGGCTGTGAGGCTGACTTCATGAATGCCCGCCGGCTTCTGGCCGCTGATATCCTCAGTGATCCCCTCGAAGGTGACCGGATCGACACTTTCCGCGTCGACAAAAGAATCGTAGACCGGATCCATGAATGTCCCTGCAAACGTCGCCTGGAACGAGTCAGTTGGCGCCCAGCGCACATCGATCTCAACCCCTTGCGCTGACTGCTCGCCGGCGTTTTGCAGATTAAAGCCGGTGCCCGTGAAAATGTTCTCCTGGAAATTCTCAATCGACTGGTCGAAGATCGCCATGTTCAACGCCACGGTATCCCAGCGGGCTTTGAGGCCGATCTCGTACACCAATGCCTCTTCCGGCAAGGCGAAACGCGTCGTATAAAACAGATTAGGCACGCTTAGACCTGCAGCCTCCAGCGCCGCCTGATCGCTCGGGAACGGGCGTGAGTCGCGCGAGAGGTTCCACGAACTCGCCTTGAAACCGGTCGCTGCACTGACGTAAGCATTGATGCTATCCGTCAATTCAAACGCGAGTCGAGCCGTCCATGTCAGGTCATCGTCATTCGTTTTACCGGACTCGACCGAGTTCGGGAAATCGACGTTCGGTTGCAGGAACTGCAGCTCTTGCAGACTGCCAATGGATGATGCAACACCGGCATTAATAGCTGCTGATGTGCCTGGCGCGACAGATTCGATGAACGCAATGTTGGCCGGAGTAGCCTCCAAGCCCGTATTATCTAGAAATGCCTGTCCGAATAACACTGTGGGCAACGTCACACCAAATAGCGTCAGATCATTGTTTAGATCAGTGTTTGAAAAAACGTCGGTCCCGGTCGAATCGAATGTCACGTCCTTTTCGTCTTCCGTGTAATTGGCGCCCAGCGTCAGCGTCGCCCGGTCGCCTAGATCAATATCAATCTGACCGAAAATCGAGAGCGCCTGGTTGTCCATAGTCGAAACTTCGGTGAGACCCTGGCCAGATCCCTGGAATGTACCCGGCGGATGACCAAAAAGTGCCTCGATATCCCATAACGGTGAATTTCCGGGCACGCCCCCGGTCAGAAGATCGGCGTACGGCCGAAACCCGTCGCCGTACTTGACGCCGGTGAATTGATCGACTTTCTCAGTGAAGAAGAACGCGCCGACCATCCAGCCGAGGTTCTCTGTTGCCCCGCTGAAGCGCAGTTCCTGCGTGAAGGTGTCGATTTCCGTGTCGGTGCGGTTGGCCGTCTCCGGATCAAGCAGTTGCGCGCTCGTGAAGTCTATGTCGACGTTATCGTTGCGCGACAGGCTACGCAACGCCGTGATCGAAGTCAGCGTTACTGCATCATTCATATCCCAGTCGGCCTGCATCGACAGGCCTTCGGTCTCAAACACGTTCTGCGGCGTGAAATCGTAGTAGCCCTCATAGGCAAACGGTTGTTCCGGAACGAGTGCACCGCCGATCGCAAAAACCGCCGGACCGGTGTCCCCATTGCGAAGGTTGGCGACGCCGCAACAGGCCTCGTCGAATTTGTCGTAATCAGCGATTACGCGAACCTCGAGCGTGTCGGATGGCGCAAACAGCAGCTGTCCACGGAGGCCTATGCGATCATTCTCACCGAGAGCAGGGCCACCGGCGAGATTTTCATAGTAGCCGTCGCGCTGGTTGTAGCTGCCTGAGAGGCTGAATCCGACCCAGTCGGATAAGGGCCCACTGATATCGCCTTTCACTACCACCTGGTTGTAGTCACCGACGGTCAACGATGTAGACCCGCTGGTCGTGTCAAGATTGGGTTTCGCTGTTGAGACCTTGATAACCCCAGCCGAGGCGTTCTTGCCAAACAGCGTGCTCTGCGGACCGCGGAGTACCTCGACGCGCTCGAGGTTGGGCAGATCGGCAAGCGCGGATGCGGTACGTGAACGATACACGCCGTCGATAAACACACCAACGGACGGCTCGATGCCGGCATTGTTGGCGCCGTTGCCGAAGCCGCGGATCAGGAAATTGGTGTTGCCCGAAGACTGCAATTGCGTGACGCGCAGTGACGGCACCAGGAACTGGAGGTCCTTGATGTCCTGAATTTGTGCCTTCTGCAGTACATCTGCCGAGACTACTGAGACAGCGACCGGCGTTTCCTGCAGCGTTGTTTGCCGCTTGGTCGATGTGACGATAATCTCTTCGAGATGCTCAGTCTTGTCTTGCGCAGCGACCGGCGTGATGAGTAAAGCCGCAACTGCGGCGGCTACGATTCGGTTAAAACCTGAAATGGACATTGGGATCCCCCCCGGTAAGTCAAAAATAATCAATCACTTGGCAGCCTATGCTAGATCCTCCCTTCTGGCAATCATATATTTAACCTATTCCGGGATTCGGTTGTTACGGGTCCTGCAAAGGCCAGCTATTGCTAGCGCATCCGCAGCGTGACTTTGCCGAGCGCACGCCGTTCGGTGATGGCCTGGAAGGCCGAGGCGAATTCGTCGAGCAAATAGGACTCGGTGACCCGTGGCGTCAGCGTTCCGGCCCTGACCAACGCCACCATTTCCATCATGTTCTGGAGCTGCAATTTGGGATTTTTCATCGCCCAGGTGCCCCACCAGACGCCGATGATGCTGGCTTCCTTGAGCAATGCGATATTGGCCGGAAACTTAGGGATATCCCCGCTGGCAAAACCGATGACCAGGTATCGGCCGTGCCAGGCCGTCGCCCGGAAGGCCTGCTCGGCGAGTTCGCCGCCGACCGGGTCGTAGACGACATCGGCGCCTTTGCCGTCGGTCAGTTCCTTGACCGTCTCTTTGAGCGGCATCGTCGAGTAATTAATAGTGTCGTCAGCACCGGCGGAGCGCGCGAATTCCAGTTTTGCGTCGGTGCTGGCAGCGGCAATGACCCGTGCGCCCATGGCTTTGGCTATTTCGACGGCGGTAATGCCGACGCCGCCGGCCGCGCCCAGCACCAGCACGGTTTCACCAGGCTGCAAATTGGCGCTCTGTTTCAGCGCGTGGGCGCTCGTCCCGTAAGTGACGGAAAAACCCGCGCCCTGTTCAAAACTGAGGTCATCAGGCAATGGCGCTGTCATTAGTTCACTGGCGACACACTTTTCGGCGAACGCGCCGCCGGTCGAATTGATAATGACCTTGTCGCCGACTTTGTATCGCGTGACACCGTCCCCAATCGCCGCGACGACGCCGGCCGCCTCATTACCCGGGACGAACGGCGTCGGCGTCTTGACCTGGTACTTGCCGGCGATTGATAACACGTCAGGAAAATTGATACCGGCGGCGGCCACATCAATACAGACCTGTCCCGGACCCGGCACCGGATCGTCGTGTTCCTCGATAACCAGTGATTCAGGCGGACCGTATTCTTTGCAGACCAGAGCACGCATCATTCGCCCTTCGCCAGCGCCGTGTCACCTTGTTCAGCGACCTTGACGAGCCTGGTCATGCGCTATCCCGAAAATAGGGGCGAAGCTCGTGTCGCGCGACAACCATGCGATGTACTTCGTCCGGCCCGTCTGCGAAACGCAGCGTGCGCGTGTTGGCGTACATTTTCGCGAGCGGAAAGTCCTGCGAAATGCCCGCCGCGCCGTGAATTTGTATGGCGTCGTCAATGACCTGCAGTGCAACATTCGGTACCAGCGCCTTGATCTTCGAAATCCAGACTTGCGCTTCCCGCACGCCCTGCGTGTCGATGACATGCGCTGTCTGCAATGTCAGCAGTCGCGCCATATCAATGTTGATGCGCGCGTTGGCGATCTTGTCGTAATTGCCGCCGAGTTTTGCCAGCGGCCGGCCGAATGCGGTGCGGGACACGGCACGCTCGCACATCAGCTCCAGCGCCTGTTCGGCTGCACCGATCGCGCGCATGCAGTGATGGATGCGGCCGGGCCCGAGGCGGCCCTGGGCGACCTCGAAGCCGCGGCCGGCGCCGAGGATCATGTTGTCTTCCGGTACGCGGACATCGGTAAAACGAATGTGCATGTGGCCGTGCGGTGCGTCGTCATTTTCGAAGACATTCATCCCGCGCAGCACTTCCACGCCTGGCGCATCCATCGGTACCAGGATTTGCGAGTGCTGATGATGGCGGTCGTTCTCCGGGTTCGACTTGACCATGCAGATCATGATCTTGCAGCGATGATCGCCGGCGCCGGAAATGTAGGTCTTTTCGCCGTTGATGACCCACTCGCCGTTTTCGAGGTGGGCGGAGGTGGCGATATTGGTTGCATCAGACGACGCGACGTCCGGCTCGGACATCGCATAAGCGGAGCGAATCTCGCCGTTTAACAAGGGCTCGAGCCACTGCTTCTTTTGCTCGGGCGTGGCATAGCGCTCCAGCACCTCCATGTTGCCGGTATCCGGTGCGCTGCAATTCATCGCCTCGGCCGCAAGGTAGGAGCGGCCGGTTTCTTCGGCGAGATATGCGTATTCCACCGTCGTCAGGCCGTAGCCACTATCGCTATCGGTCAGCCAGAAGTTCCAGAGATTCTGCTCTTTCGCCGCGGCTTTCAGCGACTCGATGATTTCCGACTGGCGCTCGGTCAGTGCCCAGCGATCGCCCTTGTCAACTTCGGCGAGGTATTCGGCATCGACGGGAACAACGCGCTCGTTGATGAAGGTTTTTACTGCGTCGAGCAGCGGCTGTAATCGATCGGTGACTCCGAGGTTCATGGTCCGATTCCTGCTTCTTGATACGGAACCTCAATCGTAACAGGCGGATCGGTCGATGTGCAGCCGAGAATCCGTTGCCGAAGACAACCCGGAGGCCTACGTAAAGCGCGCCTCTTCCAGGCTCCACACGTCGGTCTTTATGGCTCTGGCAGGCCGTTCAGTATTGGCGGTCACTAACAACTTCTTGATTCGTGAATCGCGAACTTTCAGGTCTGATTTGAGACTGTGAACCGTCCACTCCGCTTCGAGATGCTCACCCACCAGCTTGTTATGTGTGTCTGCCAGTTCCAGGGAGACGCGATGCGCCGAGTCCCTTTGCCGTTCCACAAAGTCGAGTTGATCAGTTAGCTCACCCACGAGCTGCTTCTCACGCCGTGCGGCGAGCCAGCGATGCGCGAGCCATCCGAGGGCAAATGCCACGGCGATCTCAAGCGCAAGAAATAAATTGTCCTGGGACAGGAAAATGTCCATAACGAAGTCTCCTCAAGCGGTCCATGCGAGCGCGGGCGCTCTTTACACAGCGCGGGAGAATTATCGCGGACAAAGGTCGACGATCTGCGTATTGCAACAATTGTTGACGATTGTTGATGGCAATTAGAACGGCCTGCCCAGAATGAACCCGGGCAGGCCGCTTGTACGTTTCATTTTATCCCGCGGGCGTTGATTGCTCCGGCGCGAGATCAAGTGCCTCTCGCGGCACTTCCGCGTAGTGGCTAAAGTCCATTGTGAAGCTCCCGTCACCGGCGGTTAACGACTTCAGCCGCGAGTGATAATCCTGTGCCTCTTTCAGCGGCACCTGGCCGGAAATCATCATGCGGTTATCGGGCAGTGCCTCGGTGCCTGTGATCATGCCGCGCATTGACGACAAGTCACCGGTCACACCGCCGGCGCTGTCGCTTGGTACAGCGATATTCATGTCGACGATAGGCTCCATAACGATCGGTTTCGCTTTCTTTACTGCATCGAGGAACGCTTTCTTGCCGGCCTGGACGAATGCGATTTCTTTGGAATCAACCGCGTGAAATTTACCGTCGTAAACCGTGACACTGACGTCCTGCATCGGGAATCCATACAGCGCGCCGGACTCCATCACCTGACGGACGCCGGATTCCACGGCCGGTATGTATTGGGACGGGATTGAACCGCCAACGACCGCACTGCCGAACTTGAAGCCCTCGCCGGTCGGTAATGGCTCGATGCGCAGATAAACCTCACCGAACTGTCCGGCACCGCCCGTTTGTTTTTTGTGACGATGATGGCCCTCCGCCTTCGCCGTGATGGTCTCTCGATAGGCAATCGAGGGCAGGGAAGTGAGAACGTCAATGCCGTGCCGATCCTTGATCTGCTCCAGCACGGTTCGCAGATGCAGTTCGCCGTGGCCACGAAGAACGACTTCATTAAGCGCCGCAATATGCTCGACCTCGAGCGATGGATCTTCCGCTTCAACAACGTGTAGTGCATCCGAGGTCTTCTGCGACTCTTTGTCATTCATCGGCTTAATAGCGAGACCGTACATTGGTCGGGAAAGCTCAAGGGCTTTCAGGTGGAAATGATCCTCGTCGTGCGAATCATGCAGCACAGCCCCGTAGTGCGCCTCGTCTACGCGCGGTAGGGCACAGATATCGCCCGGCACGCCGATGTTGGTCTGCACATGCGTGCCGCCATTCAGCTTAAGTAGCTGGGTTACCTTGATGGGCTTGCGCGCGTCGCCGACGAACAGCTGGTTGCCCGTGCGAATCGTGCCCTGGTGAATCCGGAAGATGCCCAGCTTGCCTTTGAAAGGGTCGATGTTGACCATGAACACATGAGCAATTGCATGCGCGTCCGGATCCGGCGTCAGGACGACTTCTTTAGCGTCATCACCTTCGCCTTGCAGGAATCGTGGTGGGTTGCCCTCCATCGGGTTCGGCATCAGCTCTTCGAATATTTTGAGCAATTGCGCGATGCCGGCACCGGTGTTGGCTGACACAAAGCAGATCGGCACGAGATGCCCTTCACGCAACGATTTCTCGAAAGGTGCATGCAGTTGCTCAGGTTTCAGCTCCTGGCCTTGCTCGAGATAGAGCTCCATGAGTTTTTCGTCGACTTCGACCACCTGATCGACGATTTCCGTGTGCGCCGATGCAACGTCACTAAACAAGGTGGCGTCACCGGAGGGCTGAAAGAAGCAGTCGAGGACACTCTTGCCGTCAGCCGATGGCAGATTCAGCGGCAGGCACTCGGCACCGAACGTGTCGCGTATTTCGGCGACCAGCGACTCGAGATCCAGATTGTCAGCATCGATCTTGTTGATGATGATCATCCGGCAGAGGCGCTGCTTTTTGGCCGCCTCCATCATGCGGCGGGCGATCATCTCGATGCCTTCCTGTGCATTGATAATGACCGCGGCCGTCTCGGCGGCCGGCAGCACCGATAACGCCCGCCCGAAAAAGTCGCGGTATCCCGGAGTGTCGATCAGATTGACGTGGATGCCGCCGTGATCAAGGTGACTAATTGACGGATATTGTGAATGGCCCAGCTGTTTCTCACGCTCAGTGAAATCGGAAACCGTGTTGCCCTTGTCAACGGAGCCATATTCGGCAATCGCACCGCCGGTATGCAGCAATCGCTCGGCGAGCTGCGTCTTGCCGGCGTTGCTGGCACCCACAAGGCAAACGTTGCGTATGTCATTGGTTGAGTAGGCCATCTTGTTATTCCCCTAAGCCAATTGGTTGCAGCGATTATCTCTTTACCAACGCCAATATCTATACGGTTATTCCGAACCGCTGTCCAGCCCAGACTAATGCGTTCTGATTCAAGGGGTTAAGTGGACGATCGGACGATATTGAGGCTGGCGATCGCGACGACTGGTCCCTGTCGAGGGCGCGCGGGAATTTATTCGGCGGACAGACCGCGATCACTGTGTTCAATTTTGCAGTTGAGCAGCTCGCCTCGCGATCGCACGTGACATCCCGCGAAAAATAAACACATGCGCCGGTATCAACGCGTACCAGTACAACAATCCCCAGACACCGGCCGGATGAAAGTACGCTGTGGCGCTGACTTCGCGATGATCGCCTTCGTCAGTGATGACAAACTCGAGGACGCCGGCACCGGGCGACTTCATTTCCATCAGCAGCGTCAGCCGTTCGTTCGGCTGCATCGCAATGACGCGCCACGAATCGACAGCATCGCCGACGCGAAGCTGTTCCGGATGTCGGCGTTTGCGTCTGAAGCCGGGCCCGCCGACGAGCCAGTCGAGCCCACGTCGCAGCCACCACAACCAGCGCGCGTAGAAAAAATCGCCGTTATTGCCAAATTGGCAGATCACGCGCCACAGTGACTCCGCACTCGCGTCAGCCGACGCGCTGTCGCCTTGCTGTTTGCTGTAATAGGAATATTGCGGGTGAAACTCCTCAACTGCAATCGCGCTTTCAACCCAGCGTGCCGGAACGGCATGTTTACGCTCGGCATCGAGCGCTTCACTCGCCGACTCGCGAAAGCCGAGTAACTGTTGCGGCACGAGTTTTTCAAGGCGGTGATCATCGGCGATGACATCCTGGGACAGTCCGTCGATCAGCGCGCGCGCAATGTTGGTAGGGACCGTCGTTACCAGGCGTAGCCAGTAAGATGACAGGCGTGGTGTCAGAACGCCGACCGGGATGATGCGCAGCTTCTTGCTGACCAGTGCCGCGTACTGGCGCATGACGTCCGCGTAAGTCAGTACGTCGGGGCCGCCGACGTCATAAATCTCACCGGCAGTTTCCTCGAGTGCGGGTGCATCCGCGAGGTAACGCAGCAGGTTGCTCAGTGCTATCGGCGTGGAGCGGGAAAACACCCAGCGTGGCGTGATCATGACGGGCAAGTGGTTGACCAGATCACGAATGACCTCCCAGGCCGCCGATCCGGGGCCGATAATCATGCCGGCCCGAATTTCGGTTACCGGTACGTCGCCTGCCCGGAGGATATCGCCGGTTTCCTGCCGCGAGCGCAGGTGCAGCGATTTCGGTGTCTGCGGGACCAGTCCACCCAGGTACACGATACGGCGCACATCCTGACGAGCGGCTGCCGCTGCGAAGTTGCGAGCGGCTTCGGCATCCAGCCTGGGGAAGTCTTTGCCGGCCGCCATCGAGTGCACCAGGTAATAGGCGATGTCGACGTCCTGCAATACCTCGTCGAGTGATTCGGGTCGAAGCGCGTCGGCCTGCGCGAGCTCGACGCCCTGCCATTCACGGCTCTCCAGTACCTCGACGTTGCGAGCCGTCGCTCGAACTTTATGGCCCTGCGCCGTCAGGTAAGGCACCAGGTGGCCACCGATATAACCACTGGCGCCGAATACGAGCCGATAACTCAATTGCATCACTCCAATCGCAGGCCCGACAGCCGCAAATTTGTTTATCAACCGCGCTTGTCAGCCAGGTACGCGTTCCAGAGTAGTTGATCAGAAGCCGCGCTTCGACTCCAGCAGAATCTGCACGGAATCGATGGAGTCGTCGCCGTCAAGCGGAAACGCTATATCGAGATGAATCATCTTCCCGGCGCTGCTGCGCGTCGGCGCAAAGCGCAAACCGAAGCCAACGTCGGTGAGCCAGTCGGAACGCTCTGGTCCGACCGGGTTTTTGCCCCACACCCGTCCGGTATCGGCAAAAATTGCTCCGCCGATGCGAACCAGGCGAAACGGGTACCAGTCGGTGAAGAAGCGTTGCTCAATAGTAAACAACATTTTTGAAGCGCCACTCCGGTAGCGCAGAGGATAGCCGCGCAGTCCGGTGTCCCCGCCGATATGCACCGGATTATCAAGGTCGAGTTCGTGTCCCGCTGTTGCGCTCAGCGTCATGAAGAAAAGGCGTTTGGCGGACTGCGTCTTGTAGTAACGGGCACTGGCCGTAAATCGCGTGTTTCTCGTGTCGCCGGACTCCAGGCGGCCATCGACACTGGCGGTTAGCACCAGCGCGTCTTTCCGCAAGGCCCCAAAACCGCGGCTGGCCCGCGCCGCAATAATCAGCGCGTCGCGGTCAGCGCCGAGCGACTTCGACGCCCAGCCGAGAGACCCGGACAGTCGGGAGCCGAGGTAGAAATCTTCAGTCCTGCCAATCTGGTCGCGGTTGGTTGACGTTCGATAGTCATCCTTGAGAATGTCGAGCCCGATGAACGGGTAGACAAGCTTGCGATTCTCCGGCAGCAGCGCCGGCAGTTCAGGGTTCGGCACCCTGGAATAACGGTTATCGTCGAACACAGCACCTGCCGTCCAGCGTCGCACCCAGCCTTTTTGCAGCCCCTTCGACCAGCCACCGAAGGCGGACACGTAATCGTGTTCATGCTGATACTCGGCCGCCTCATCGCCCGATCGATAGAGCGCTACACGCTTTTCGTTTTCGAACAGGGTCGTGCCCGCGGACCAGCGTGTGTCCAGCGCGTAGAACGGTCGTTGAGCCGACAGCCAGTTCAGTTTTCCGTCCGAGTTATCCGCAATTTTCAAAGAGGCATCCACCCAACTCCTGCCGAGATGCCGGTCGGCGAACACGAAACTTCTTTCGGTGCGATCGACGTTCTCGATGCGGGCCACTCTGATTAGCCGGCCGCGGCCCAACAGATTGGTATCCTCGAGACCGATTTTGGTGCGGTTTTCACCGCCGCTGCGCGACAGCGAAATGTCCGGGTTCAACGTCCATACATCGCGCGTGTGTACTGTCAGGTCGACGACACCATTCGCGACTTTGACGGGCTTGATGTTCGCGTCGAACAGGTAGGTGTTACTCCTCAGGATGCGCTCTGATTCATCAGCGAGGCGCGCCGAATAGTCGTCGCCGCTGCGCAATAGCAGCTGCTTCCTGATGACCTTGTCTTTGGTAACGATGTGCAGCCGATTGGCAAGGCGGTACAGCCATTTGTTCTCGGCTGGATCGGCAAGGTCGAACACGTTCGACTTTACGAGCCGAATCTCGCCGACTACTGTGCCGTCCTGTTCAGGCAGGCGGTCGGCCGGTAGTTCATCGGCGAGAGTAGCGGCGCTAATGAGGGTCGTCAGCGCCAACGTCTGAAAACGCATGGCAGAAATCCGGATTGGAGCAGGATCAATGCTATCTGCTTTTGGGTACTGCGTGGCGCGTTTCGATCTGTGTCACGCAAATAAGGCCAATAAAAGTGTAAGGTTTGGCAAAGTTCGGCCGATATGCACTGATGAAATGCAAGAGTCTATGCAATGCAAAACCAAGCCCATCATCTGTTACTAAAACCGCGACTCTGGTCGCGCTCGACAGACGAGACGGATGAATCGAGGGCCATGGAGGCGGACTTTCGCGCGCACTATCTTGAGCGCGTGATGGCGTATGTTCGAGCCAGCCTTGGTCTCGGCATCGCGCTGGTAGTCATCGTCAGCGTCATGGATATGTTACTGACGCCAAGAGCTTTTTTTGAACCGGTCGTACCTCTGCGTTTGACGACGATGTTGCTCCCTTTGGTCGTCGCTATGGGCGCCGCTATATTCTTTAAAGAACGCCGCGGTCTGCCGCACCTGCTTGCTGGAGTGTCGGTGGTTGTCGGCATTTCCGCGATCTGGATCGATACCTTGGCAGCTGGCAACGATGTTCCGGGTACATCATGGCCGATTGTCTATATAACGTTTAACGCGTATCTCGTCCTGGGGCTCACCTTCCGCCAGAGCGTTGCGGTCGGGTGGTCGCTGCTCGTGTTGTTCGTCGCGATTGGTTTGGTGCAGGGCGTCCCGTCGCAGCAACTCGCCTATGGCGCGTTATTTCTGGGCGCCTGCAATCTGGTAGGCTCATGGGGAGCTTTCATGCTGGAGCGCAGCGCGCGCGAACGCTTTGACGACAAAAGAGAGTTGATGCGCCTTGTCCACACCGACGGACTGACCGGGCTGTTTAATCGCCGCACCTTTGATCAGCAATTGCGCCAGGTATGGAAACAGGCACAACGCGAGGAAAAACACATTGCAGTAATCGTCGCCGATATCGATCACTTCAAGCTCTACAACGATTGCTACGGGCATCGCATGGGCGATGATTGCATCAAAGCGATCGCCGATGTCCTCGCCAACAGCGTCAGCAGGCCACTCGATATGGTCGCCCGCTATGGCGGCGAGGAGTACGTCATTCTCCTTTATGATCCGAACCCGGACTTTCTTCAGTCGTATGTCCAGGGGCTCTGCCAGGACGTCGCGGATCTTGAGGTCCAACACAAAGCATCCGAGACGCTGCACTGCGTTTCGCTGAGCATTGGCGCGGCCCTCACCGACGCGTCCAGCAATGTTGCGGCCGATCAGTTGATCCGTCAGGCCGACGATGCCTTGTACGAAGCAAAACACCAGGGCCGAAATCGCGCAGTCGTTTATCGCACAGAGTGGGGGCAGCAGACGACGGCGAACCTGGCAGCGATGCTCATTTAGCTGGCAGGTCTCCGGGATTAGTCATTCTGTGATTTCGTAGGCAAACTGCCTCGATGCAAAATAACTCTCTGGACAAGCAATCGAGCCAACGACTGCTGTTCATATGCGTAGCGACTGTTCTTGTCGCGAGCTTCTTCGTCTCGCAGATCCAGCGCTCTTTTGGCGATGTCCAGGTTCGGGACATCAAGATTCCGACGCACAATGGTCAATGGGTTGCCGGAGACTTGTTCAAACCGAATAGTGCGACGAGCGAGAGCCCTGCGCCGTTCATCGTTGTAGTTCCGGGCTTTCAGCGCTCTAAAGAATCACTGTCGAACATCGCGATTGAACTGGCGCGCCGTGGTTTCGTAGCGCTCAGCATCGATCCTTATGCGCAAGGTGGTTCCAGTGCGTCCTTGAGTCGCATAGCGGCGACGACAGAAGGTTATGGTCTCTTTGCTGTAGTCGACTACGCGGCGAGTACGGGTAACCTCAACTATATCGATCGAAACCGAATTGGCGCCACCGGACATTCCGCCGGCGGCAACGCGGCTATTCGTGGTGCGAATTACTTTGGCCGCGAGGCGATCAGTACCGGGCAGCCAAGCAAACTCGATTCCGTGTACGTCTCTGGTTACGTTTTAACGTTGACCGAGCGCGTACTGGAAGACGTGCGTTCGAACGTCGGTGCAAGCTATGCGTTGCACGACGAAGGCGCCTACCGCAACGAATTGCAAAACGGCGACATGCGCCTTGCCCCGGAAGCGTTGCGTCTGGTCAATTCGGGCCTGCGTACAGGCGGCACAGTTATTGATGATGTCGAGATAGGTAAATACTACGGCGATAAAGACAACAGAACGTTACGCGTGATGCACAACGAACACGTGCTGCATCCGTTCCAGCCGTACAACAGTGAGGCGACTGCCAACCAGATCGAGTACTTCGAGCACGTATTCGACTTCGAGACCGGAATGGACAGCTACGACCAGGTCTGGCAGTGGAAAGAGGTCTTAAGCATGATTTCGCTGGCTGCTGCTTTGATTGCCGTGATTCCGTTTGGCCGTTTGCTGCTCGAATTGCCAATGTTCGGCTCTCTGGTGCAACCGGTGCCGAGAGCGCTACCGCGGCCGCAGGGCAGGGGGCGCCTTTTGTTCTGGGGAACCTTCGTAGTCGGCGCGTTAATTGCCTGCTTTACCTATATCCCGATGGCGGAGCTGTCGCAGAAGCTGTTCGTTGCCGCGTCAACACGCCAGCTCACCTGGTTCTTCCCGCAACGCATGAACAATGCGGTCATGTTGTGGGCCGTGCTCAACGGCACCGTCGGGTTCCTGATGTTCTGGCTAAGTTACCGCTTGTTCGGCAGCAAGCATGGCGTTACACCTGCCATGTGGGGCGTGAAAATCAGTCCTGCACGGCTGCTGAGAACACTGTCTTTGGCCGTTGTGCTGTTTATCTGTTACTTCTTGTTCCTGTTTGCTGTTTACTATTTCTTCCACGTCGACTATCGCTTCCTGTTCATGGGTGTGCGTGTTTTCCAGCCGGCACTATTGCCGCTGCTTTTCATGTATGTGCCGTTCTTCTTTATCTTCTTTCTGTCGAATTCCCTGCGTGTTAACGCAGCTATGCGCTTCGAAGGGCAGCCAGAATGGCGCAGCATGCTGTTGGGTGGTGTGGCCAACTCACTAGGCCTGCTCTTGATCGTCGTCGTGCAATACGCGACCTTCGCCGCGACCGGCATGGTCTACTGGACCGACGGCTGGCTGTACGTGAACCTGCTGTTTGCTGTCGTACCCATGATGTTCGTGCTGCCATTCTTCAATCGCTACTTCTTTCGTATGACCGGATCGATTTACCTGGGTCCAATGATCACGTGCCTGATTTTCGTCATGATCCTGATCACTAATACGGTCATTTATCTGCCGCTCGAATAAAAAAGGCGCCCCGAAGGGCGCCTTGAAAGGTTGATATCTTCTAAGGAGCGATATTATTTAGGGTCGATCACCGCCGAGGGTCGGATCGCCGGTCCAGCCGAGTCCGGCCCAGTCGATCTGGGTGCCGAAATGGCAGTCGCCGCAATCGCTGCCCATGCCGTAGGCTTCTTCTTTCGGCGCTACTTCGTGATTGACGGACAGGTACAT
>RCNE010000980.1_pt1 | contig 15529 bp, 12 predicted proteins | sample 2041361 | NCBI WGS metagenome assembly RCNE01 (sample SAMN09708229, study PRJNA481090) | Marine sediment metagenome, whole genome shotgun sequencing project.
GCAGTCGCTCGGCGTCATCCTTCGTCGCCCCCCCGCAGCGGTGCTCGGCATGGGTGGATTCGTCAGCGGTCCCGGCGGCGTTGCTGCCTGGCTGACCCGACGGCCGCTTGTGATTCACGAGCAGAATGCCGCTGCGGGCCTGACCAACCGTCTTCTGGCGCGTCTTGCCCGGGTTGTGCTGCAAGCCTTCCCGGGCAGTTTTAATTCCCGAGTCAACGCGGAGACAGTGGGTAATCCTGTCCGCGAGGAAATCATGACAATCGCAGCACCCGCCGAGCGGTATGCGAAGCGCGACGGACCGCTGCGACTGCTGGTGCTTGGCGGCAGCCAGGGCGCGCTGGCGTTGAATCGCACGGTGCCTGCGGCGCTGGCAGAACTCGCCCTCGCGCAACGGCCCGTGGTGCGGCATCAGTGCGGCGAACGCACGCTCAAGATCGCCGAAAACGCGTATGCGGAGCATTCTGTCGATGTCGAACTGCTGCCTTTCATCGAGGACATGGCCGAGGCGTATAGCTGGGCGGACATGGTCGTCTGTCGTGCGGGCGCGCTGACCGTTGCAGAACTCTGCGCTGCCGGGCTGCCCGCCATTTTCGTCCCGTATCCGGCCGCCGTCGACGACCATCAGACGGCGAATGCCCGCCCGATGTGCGACGCGGGTGCTGCGGCAATCGTCCCGGAAGCCGAGCTCACGCCTGGCGTGCTTGCCGATTTGCTGCGCGACTGGCTTACGTCGCGTGAAACACTGCTGCGCCGCGCGGAAAAGGCACGCTCGCTGGCTGCGCCGAACGCGCTCCGCCGAATTACCGAGCTCTGCCTGGCGCAGGCGGGAGGAACAAAGTGATCAAGCGTATGCGCCGCATTCACTGCGTACACTTCGTCGGCATCGGCGGCTCAGGTATGTCAGGCATCGCCGAGGTGATGTTGAGCCTTGGCTACGCGGTGCAGGGGTCCGACCTTAAGCCCAACAAACAGACGAAGCGCCTTGAAAAGCAGGGCGCCACCCTATTCATCGGCCACGCTGCTGAGAACATTCGCGATGCCGACGCTGTCGTCGTCTCCAGCGCGGTCGATGAAACCAATCCCGAAGTGGCTGCGGCAAAAGAGCAGCTCATGCCCGTTGTCAGTCGCGCCGAGATGCTCGCCGAGCTGATGCGCTTTCGATACTCGATTGCGGTTGCCGGAACGCATGGCAAGACGACGACGACCAGCCTGGTCGCCAGCGTGCTGGCTGAAGGAGGGCTGGATCCTACCTTCGTCATTGGCGGCCGATTGAAGAGTGCGGATGCAAACGCGCGTCTTGGCCAGGGCGATTACCTGGTCGCCGAAGCGGATGAGAGCGATGCGTCGTTCGTGCATCTGAAGCCGATGCTCGCGGTCGTCACGAATATCGACGCTGACCACATGTCGACCTATGACGGCGACATAGAGAAACTCAAGAGCGGGTTTATCGAGTTTCTACACAACCTGCCTTTCTACGGTCTTGCTGTCGTCTGTATCGATGATGCCGGCGTCAATGACGTACTCGGCGACATCGGCCGTTCTGTTACGACCTACGGCACAGCCGACGGTGCCGACGTCCAGGCAACCAACGTCGCGTTTGCCGAAGGCATGACGACTTTTGATGTTGTACGCGGCAGTAACAGCGAAGAGCTGCGTGTGTCTCTGCGGCTGCCGGGCATGCACAACGTTCGCAATGCACTCGCCGCAATTGCGGTTGCAGACGAGTTGCAAATCGGCGATGACGCTGTCGTCCGCGCGCTCGAGAATTTCGAGGGTATAGACCGCCGTTTCCAGAGTTTTGGCGAAGTTCGCACAACTGCGGGCAAGGTCCTCCTTGTTGATGACTATGGCCACCATCCGACGGAAATCGCAGCGACCCTGTCGGCCGCGAAGGCCGGTTGGCCGACGCGGCGCATCGTGCTGGTTTTTCAGCCACACCGGTATACCCGTACGCGTGACCTGATGGATGATTTCGCGACCGTCCTGTCGGAGGCCGACGTGCTGGTGCTGATGGATACCTACGCGGCGGGCGAAGACCCCATCGCCGGCGCTGACGGGCGCTCGATGGCGCGTGCCATCCGCATGCGCGGCGCGGTAGAGCCGGTGTTCGTCGAATCGCTGGATGACCTGAAGCCAGTGCTGGAGAGCCTTCTCGCAGAAGGTGATCTGTTACTGACAATGGGCGCCGGCGACATCGGTGCCTTCGCCGCGAGTTTGCCCGAGCTGCTCGCCGACGGTCCCTCGTTGAAGGTGCACTCATGATGGCGATGGCACGAGAGCTCAGCGTGGTGGGCGAGCTTCGGCAAAACGAGCCGATGAGTCGCCATACATCGTGGCGCGTCGGCGGCCCGGCAGAGACGTTTTTCATCCCGGCGAGTATCGAAGATCTTTCGTCTTTCCTGGCCGATCTCGATCGGGATACGCCGTTGTTCTGGCACGGTGCAGGTAGCAACCTGCTGGTTCGCGACGCAGGGCTGCCGGGGGTCGTCATCTCGGCGACCAAGATGCTCCGGCACCTGGAACGCGTCGGTGATCACAGGGTACGGGCCGGTGCGGGCTTGCCGTGCACGCAACTGGCGCGCCAGTGCGTTCGCTGGCAACTCGGCCCATCCGAGTTTTTCGCAGGTATACCGGGAACCGTTGGCGGCGCGCTGGCGATGAACGCCGGCGCTCATGGCGGAGAAACCTGGGAGCGTGTTGCCTCGGTGCAGACCATCGACCGCGGCGGGGTCCTGCACGAACGAACCCCGGACGAATTCACCATTGCTTACCGCAGTGTCAAGGGGCCTGCTAACGAGTGGTTTCTTGAAGCGAACTTTGATTTCGATCCCGACAACACGCCAAGCATGGCGACGATGAAGTCCATGCTGGAGCGCCGCAAGACGACGCAACCGCTGGGCCTGCCGAGCTGTGGATCGGTATTTCGTAATCCGCCAGGCGACTATTCAGCGAGGTTGATCGAGGCAGCAGGACTTAAAGGTCACCGAATCGGCGGTGCGGAGGTTTCGACCAAGCATGCCAACTTTATTATCAATCGCGACAATGCCTCGGCGAGTGATATCGAGGAACTGATCGAACACGTACAGAAGACGGTACTGGATGTGCATGGCGTCGACCTGCAACACGAAGTGCGTATTGTCGGTGAGGCTCGGCCATGACTGCCGTAACGCCGATCATGGACGAACGTCGCAGCGTTATGGATGCCGCCGGCTTCGGCCGTGTCGCAGTCATGCTGGGCGGGCATTCGAGCGAACGCGACGTCTCCCTCGACACCGGTACCGCCGTGCTGAATGCGCTAAAGAGCAACGGCGTCGACGCCCAGGCCTGGGATCCTGCGGAGCGCAGCATGGCGCAGTTCGCGGAGGCCGGATTCGACCGGGTATGGATTGCGCTGCATGGTCCGGGTGGTGAGGACGGTGCCTTGCAGGGTGCCTTGCAGTGGCTGGGCGTGCCGTACACGGGTAGCGGGGTCATGGCTTCCGCTCTGGCGATGGACAAAGTGCGCAGCAAGCACCTGTTCCGGGCTGCGGGCATTCCGACGCCGGACTACGCCGTTGTGCGCTCGCACGCGGATGCCTCGGTAGCTGCCGAACAGCTGGGATTCCCGCTATTCATGAAACCTTCCAGGCAGGGCTCCAGCGTCGGCATGTCGAAGATTTTCGAGCGCGCCGACCTCAACGCGGCGGTCGACACGGCATTGCGGTATGACGACACGGCCCTGATTGAAACCTGTGTGGTCGGCAGCGAAATGACTGTGGCCATCTTGCAGGGGCGGGCGCTACCCAGTATTCGAATCGAAACGCCGCGAGTCTTTTACGACTATCGCGCCAAGTACGAGTCTGATCGCACCGAGTACATCTGCCGCGGTACCGGCAACGATGTTGAAGAACAGCGCTATGCCGAATTGGCGCTGGCGGCATTTGAGGAGCTGGGCTGTTCCGGCTGGGGACGCGTCGACTTCATGGCCGGAACAGACGGCCAGCCGCTGGTACTGGAGGTGAATACGGTGCCGGGAATGACCAGTCACAGCCTGGTGCCGATGGCTGCCGGGAAAGATGGCATCGATTTCGCAGAACTTTGCTGGCGAATCCTCGAGACGAGTTTTCGTTCAAGCGAAGCGGATCACAACATCGTCGAGGTAGCAGCAAATGGCGCGTAAACAAGCCAGGCGTCGCAAGCCAAAATCTGCCCGGCAGTTCAAGATGCCGAGCATTCGCATAGGCCGCATCATCACGCCGCTGGTGGCGCTCGGTATTGTGATTGCGACCTATCAACTAAGCCTTACGTTGCTGGACCGCCCGATTTCGTCGATCCAGATTAACGGCCCGTTTCAGCGGGTTTCCGCACTGCAGATAGAAGAGGCAATCAGCGAACAGATAGAAGCTGGCTTTGTCGGTGCCGATCTTGAGCATATCCAGGGCCGCATCGTGGCGTTGCCGTGGATCGATCAGGCCCGCGTTGCGCGACGCTGGCCCAGCAGGATTTCGATCACCGTTACGGAACAGGTGCCCGCCGCAGTCTGGGGTGAGCGCGGGCTGCTGAATACGCGAGGCGAGCTGTTTGTTGCCGAGGCACGGCATCCTCCGGCTGAGCTGCCGCGCCTCAGCGGGCCGGACGATCGATCGGCAGAGGTGGCCAAACGCTACCTGGAGGTGCGCGATCGACTGATTCCTGTTGGCCTCGATCTGCAGCGCGTGCATGTAGACGCCCGGGGCTCCTGGGACATGACGTTACAGAACGGCATCAAGGTCCGGCTTGGCCGGCGCGATGTCGCCGAACGCACTGACCTGTTTCTTCGTGTCGTCACCGACATCATTACGAGCCGCGCAAAAGAGATCGAGTACGTTGACATGCGCTACGGCAATGGCTTCACGATTGGCTGGAACGGCGGGTCCACAACGCCGGTTCCCGAACAACAGCAGACGGAGCAGGAAATGCTCGCTGCACGAGGGACAAACTAAGTGTCCAAGCGCCCAGACAAGAACCTGATCGTCGGACTTGATGTAGGCACATCGAAGGTCGTTGCCATCGTTGGTGAGATTAACGACGAGGGCGCAATCGAAGTTGTAGGCATTGGTTCGCACCCATCGCGCGGGCTGAAAAAAGGTGTGGTCGTGAACATTGAGTCGACCGTGCACTCGATTCAGCGTGCCGTCGAGGAAGCAGAGCTCATGGCGGGTTGTGACATTCACTCCGTCTATACCGGCATCGCGGGCAGCCATGTGCGCAGCCTCAATTCACATGGCATCGTTGCCATACGTGACAAAGAGGTTAGTGCCAGCGACGTTGATCGTGTGATCGATGCGGCGCGCGCGGTAGCGATACCTGCGGACCAGAAGATTCTGCATATCCTGCCGCAGGAATTCGTCATCGATAACCAGGAAGGGATCCGCGAGCCCATAGGAATGTCGGGTGTGCGGCTTGAGGCGAAAGTGCACATGGTGACCGGTGCCGAAAGTGCCGCACAGAACGTCGTGAAGTGCGTGCAGCGCTGCGGTCTCGAGGTTGACGATATCGTGCTCGAGCAGCTGGCTTCGAGCTACGCGGTGCTAACCGACGATGAGAAGGAGCTCGGTTCCTGTCTCGTCGATATCGGCGGTGGCACAACCGATATCGCCGTGTTCCTCGGTGGCGCCATTCAGCATACGGCGGTAATCCCGATCGCAGGCGACCAGGTGACCAATGACATCGCCGTGTCGATGCGTACGCCCACACAGTACGCAGAAGAGATCAAGATCAAGTATGCCTGCGCGCTGTCACAGCTCGCGAATCCGGATGAGACGATCGAAGTACCGAGCGTTGGTGATCGCCCGCCGCGGCGGCTGGCCAGGCAGACGCTCGCCGAGATCGTCGAACCAAGATATGAAGAACTCTTCGGTTTGGTACGCGATGAACTTCGCAGGAGCGGTTTCGAGGAGCTGATCGCGGCCGGCGTCGTGATCACCGGTGGCAGCGGCAAGATGGAAGGCGCCGTGGAGCTGGCCGAGGAAGTATTCCACATGCCGGTCCGGCTGGGCGCGCCGCAGTACGTCGAAGGGCTCATGGATGTTATTCGCAATCCGATTTATGCCACTGGCGTCGGGTTGCTTCTTTACGGCAATGAAAATCTGTCGCGACGCGATCGGCGCAGCACGCCGATCGGCGGCAATCTGGGTGAGGTCTGGGAGCGCATGAAAGCGTGGTTCCAGGGCCATTTTTAAAAGAATGGGGTTCAGTGAGTACCCCACAGGGAAAGTTAACAAGCGGAGGAAGACTCAATGTTTGAATTAATGGACGCGCATAGCTCGACTGCGGTCATCAAGGTCATCGGTGTCGGTGGCGGTGGTGGCAACGCCGTAGGGCATATGGTCGATACCGGCATAGAAGGTGTCGATTTTATCTGTGCCAACACGGACTCGCAGGCGTTGAAAGGATCGCGAGTACGAACGTCGTTGCAGATTGGTTGCAACATCACCAAGGGACTTGGCGCTGGCGCCGACCCCGATATTGGCCGTCAGGCTGCCATGGAAGATCGTGATCGCATTGTCGAGGTTATCGAAGGTGCCGATATGCTCTTTATAACGGCCGGCATGGGTGGTGGTACCGGAACAGGTGCGGCACCCATCGTCGCGCAGGTCGCCAAGGAGCTCGGCATCCTTACAGTAGCCGTAGTAACAAAGCCGTTCCTGATGGAGGGCGGTAAGCGACTGCAGATTGCAGAGCATGGCATTGGCGAACTGGGCAAATACGTCGATTCGCTCATTACGATTCCCAATGAGAAGTTGCTCACCGTTCTGGGCGGAGAAACAACGCTGCTCGACGCTTTTAGATCTGCGAACCAGGTACTTCAAGGTGCGGTGCAGGGCATAGCAGAACTCATAACCCGTCCCGGACTGATAAATGTGGATTTCGCCGATGTACGCACCGTCATGGCCGAGATGGGCATGGCAATGATGGGCTCCGGAGTCTCATCGGGCGAGGATCGTGCGCGTGAGGCCGCGGAAGCCGCTATTTCCAGTCCGCTTCTTGAGGACATCAACCTTGCGGGCGCCAACGGTATCCTGGTAAACGTGACCGCTGGCACCGATCTGTCGATCGGCGAGTTCCAGGAAGTCGGCAATACGATCAAGGAGTTTTCGTCGGAGAATGCCACCGTTGTCGTCGGCACCGTTATCGATCCCGAAATGACAGACAAAATCCGCGTCACTGTTGTAGCGACCGGGCTCGGTCAGCAGGCCAAGAACGCAGAGTCGCCGATGCGAATTGTGCGTCGTCCGGCTGCGCAGTCGGAGCCTAAATACCACGAACTCGACAAGCCAACAGTACAACGTAAACGCGCTGTCGGTGACGGGCTCGCTGCTGCCGGCCTGCAGGAAGAATTGCTGGATATTCCGGCATTCCTCCGGCGCCAGGCAGACTGAGCGTAAGCTGCTCTGACCGGCGGTGCTACTCACTCACCGCCGGGGCTTCTCCTCCGCTGTGCCGGCCCGGGGCAATCCGGGCCGGCATGCTTCGAAGCCGACGGCAGTTACTTCAAATGCTCCGCCGAGATAAAGCGCTAAGGCACTGAATTTTTGTAGAGTTTTTCCACCATATGGTAATCTTCCGGCCACGATGCTCAGACAACGCACACTAAAAACCACCATTCGCGCTACTGGCGTGGGCTTGCACTCGGGCGAAAAGGTCTTCATGACGCTGCGTCCGTCAGCCGAGAATTCGGGCATCACTTTTCGCCGGGTGGACCTCGAGCAACCGGTCGACATACCTGCCGACCCACGCTTGGTTAGCGAGACGATGCTGGGCACGACGCTGACGAAAGACGGCGTCAAAGTCGCGACGGTCGAGCACCTGATGGCAGCGTTGGCCGGGCTGGGTATCGACAATGTTTACGTGGACCTGTCGGCGCCGGAAGTACCGATCATGGACGGCAGCGCCGGACCCTTTGTCTTCCTGCTGCAATCGGCTGGCATCGAGGAGCAGAATGCGGCGAAGAAATTTATTCGCATCAAGAAGAAGGTGCGCGTTGAAGAAGGCGACAAATGGGCCGAACTTGTTCCTTTCAACGGCTTTAAGGTTAATTTCGAAGTCTTCTTCAATCACCCTGTTTTCAACAAGCTGTCGCAGCAGGCAACGATCGATTTTTCGTCGACATCGTTCCTCAAAGAAGTCAGTCGCGCACGTACTTTCTGTTTCCTGCGGGACGTAGAGGCATTACGCGAGCGCAACCTTACGCTCGGCGGCAGCATGGACAATGCGATCGTCCTCGACGACTACCGAATCCTCAACGAAGATGGCCTGCGCTACGCGAATGAGTTCGTTATTCACAAGATCCTCGACGCCATCGGCGATGTCTATCTGCTGGGGCATGGCCTGATCGGCGAACTGCGTGCCTACAAGTCGGGCCACGAGTTGAACAACCGGCTGTTGCGCGCCATGCTCGACGACGAATCGAGCTATGAGGAGGTGACATACTCAGACTCGAAGAAGGCGCCTATCTCTTACGCGACTCCTTCGTACGCGTAGTATTCGACTCACCGCCACACGACCTGTTTTTCTCTCCTCGGCGCCGATCGCCAATGTTTTTCAGTCGCTCGAACAGTTTTTACGTCAAACCCGGTTGCAGCCTGGCGCCTAGCCCTGGCTGACACGCACGCGGCAGACGTGAGCCTTGAAACCGGCCGCCTGGGCCGCCTTCAGGAGCGAATCGGCCTCGTACCGGAGTCGGCTGGCCCAGGCCGAAGTGGCGGCGATAACAACCAGTTCCCCGTCTTCCCGCACATTCGCGGCGACAACGCCCTGCGCCTGGTCCTCCGGCAGAGCTCGGGCCAGCACGGCCGTCAGCGCACCCATATCTCGGGCGCGCCGGACGATATCGCCTAAATCCCCGCCATTACTGGGATTGAGCAGGTTGCCGAGCTGTTTCGAGGCCATAAATATTGTGACGCAAGTAGCGCTTTATTCCGTTTCTGAGTGACCCGGGTCACCGTTGAGCACCCGGACCTTGTAATAAAAACCGGCATTATGCATATTGCTGCCTACGACAAGGGCAAACTCGCTGAAAGGCGGGGGCGCAAAACCACCGGTCTAAGGGATCAGTTCCTAGGACAGCGGGGCTACCGAAGTGACAAGGTACAGCAAGTTGATAATAACGCGAACAAGCGATCGCAGGGGGTTAGCCTGCGAAAACGTGACTTGCCTGATTGACCTGGCATCAACTCAAACACGTCTGAGGCGTGCTCAATGAATGTTGTAATTTTTGGCAAGGGGTTCGGAAAACCCCGGCAATATAACCTGTCCGGCCTGGGTGCCAGTCTGGGTTTTGCCGTCATTGCGGTCATCGTCATCAGCCTCGGTTTCGGCGGTGGTTACTGGTACTCCTCGAAAACAGGGTCGGGCGTGAGCACGAACGAACTCGCCGACCTGACGGGCGAGCTGCAGCAACAACAACAGGGTATTGCTGCCATCCGTCAAGGCAGCGAGGATACACTCGATGCATTCGCGATCCGCATTGCCCAGATGAACGCGCGGGTTATCCGCCTGGACGCGCTTGGCCGTCGTCTGACCGATATGGCAGACATCGATGACGGCGAATTCGATTTCGATTCCGATCCTGCCGTTGGTGGTCCGGAGGAGCCGATGGCTGCCGGATCCACTGTCGCTGTTCCGGAGGTCGTTGATGCGATGCAGTCGCTAAATGATCAGCTTAGTAGCCGCGAGGCGCAGCTCAATGTCCTCGAGAGCGTCCTGATGAACCAGAACCTCAAGGACCGAGTCTATCCGCAGGGCAGGCCGGTTGGCTCAGGCTGGATTTCCTCCTATTTCGGAAAACGTACTGATCCGTTTACCGGCAAGGCGGCCAATCACACCGGCGTCGACTTTGCCGGCAAGATGGGTGCAGAAATCGTGGCGGTGGCTGACGGTGTGGTGACCTGGTCCGGAGACCGTTATGGCTATGGCATCATGATTGAAATCAATCACGGCAGCGGCTATTCGACGCGCTATGCGCACAATTCAGAAAACCTCGTCGCTGTCGGTGACGAGGTGAAAAAAGGCCAGGTCGTAGGCCTCATGGGCGAAACAGGTCGGGCCACCGGGCCGAACCTGCATTTTGAGGTGCTGAAGAACGGAAGCCGCGTAAATCCCGTCAAGTTCATTCGCGAATCCTCGAAGTAAGCTCGTAACCATCCCTGCAGAGCTCTGGGCGTCTTTGACGGCGACTCGGCCCAGCCACTTGTGTTCGCAAAAAAAGCCCATAGATGGATAGATTCCATTCTAAATGGCGCCGTAACACCTTAGAATAGCGGCCTTTGTTTTACCGAACCCGGGAGCCCTAAGTGGCCAAATTCCTGACAAGTATCTTCGGCAGCCGCAACCAACGACTGCTGCGTCAGTATGCAAAAACCGTCAAGAACATCAACGCGCTCGAAGAGGGCGTGCAGGCACTCGATGACGCATCCCTGCAGGCGAAAACGCCGGAACTAAGGCAACGCTACCAGGACGGTGAGACGCTGCAGCAACTATTGCCCGAGGCCTTTGCTGTAGCTCGAGAAGCATCCATGCGCACCCTGCATATGCGGCCTTTTGATGTGCAGCTGATTGGCGGCATGGTTCTGCACGACGGTAACATCGCCGAGATGCGTACGGGTGAAGGTAAGACGCTCATGTCTACGTTGCCTGCGTATCTGAATGCAATTAGCGGCGATGGTGTTCATGTAGTCACCGTGAATGAGTACCTGGCACAACGCGACGCCGACTGGATGCGTCCAATATACGAATTCCTGGGCCTGACTGTTGGTGTAACAAGAAGCGGCCAGACTCAGGAAGAGAAGCGCGCCGCGTATGAATCCGATATTACTTATGCGACCAACAACGAACTCGGCTTCGACTATCTGCGCGACAATCTCGCGTTCTCTATTGAGGACAAAGTACAGCGCGAGCTGAATTTCGGCGTCGTGGATGAGGTCGATTCCATCCTTATCGACGAAGCGCGCACGCCGCTCATAATCTCCGGGCCGGCCGAGTCGAGCACCGACCTGTATGCGCAGATCAACAAGCTGATTCCGAAACTCAGGCAGCACGAAGAAACTGAAGAGCCGAGCAACTACGACATTGCCGTCAACCGCGTGACGCTGGTCGATCAGAAGGGCAGTTCAATAACGATCGCCGGGGATGACGGCGATCGTTCCGACGTCATGCGACTTGGGGAAGCGGTCACGATTGCCGAGGAGCGTGATGCCGATGTTGTGCTCGTGGACGGCAGTCAGAAGGTCGCCGCTTGTCGATTAATCAGTCGTGGTGATTACACCGTCGATGAGAAGTCGAAGCAGACCTACATGACCGAAGAAGGTCACATGAAGGTCGAATCGTTGCTGGCCAAGGCCGGGCTGTTGGCCGAGGGCGAAAGCCTCTACGATGCCGGCAACATCCGCCTGCTGCACCATCTGAATTCGGCACTCCGAGCCCACGCAATTTATCAGCGCGACGTCGACTATATCGTCAATGAAGGCCAGGTCGTCATTGTCGACGAATTCACCGGTCGCACGATGCCGGGTCGTCGCTGGGGCGACGGTCTCCACCAGGCGGTCGAGGCCAAGGAAGGTGTCTCAATCAAGCAGGAAAACCAGACGGTTGCCTCGATCACCTTCCAGAATTTCTTCCGTTTATACAATAACTTATCGGGTATGACCGGTACCGCGGACACCGAGGCGTTCGAGTTTCAGCAGATCTACGGTCTCGAGGTTGTCGTCATCCCGACGGACAAACCGATGATCCGCGACGATCAGCCGGACCTGGTATACCTGACCGAGAAGGACAAGTTTGAGGCGATCATCGAGGACATTGTTGACTGTGAAGAACGAGGCCAGCCCGTTCTGGTTGGCACAACCTCGATCGAAGCGTCGGAGCTACTGTCATCGTTCCTGCAAAACAAATCCATCAAGCACGAGGTTCTGAACGCCAAGCAGCATGAGCGCGAAGCTCAGATCGTGCAGAATGCGGGTCGGCCTGGCGCGATCACTATCGCAACCAACATGGCTGGTCGGGGTACCGATATCGTGCTCGGTGGCAGTTTGGATGCGGCCCTCGTCGACGCCGGCGAAGGTGCGGACGAGGAAAAGATTAACTCCGAATGGCAAGAGCGACACCAGGCGGTTGTAAAGGCAGGTGGCCTGCACATCGTCGGCACGGAACGCCATGAGTCACGTCGTATCGACAATCAGCTTCGTGGTCGTTCCGGTCGTCAGGGCGATCCGGGTTCGAGTCGTTTCTACCTTTCGATGGAAGATACGCTAATGCGCATCTTCGGTGATCCGGAGCGCACCAAGAGCTTGTTGTCACGTGCGGGGATGCGCGAAGGTGAGGCGATCGAGAGTCGGCTGCTCACGCGCCAGATCGAGCGCGCGCAGCGCAAAGTAGAATCTCACAACTTCGACATACGCAAGAACCTGCTCGAGTACGACGACGTTGCGAATGATCAGCGCAAGGTCGTTTATCACCAGCGTTCCGAGCTGATGGCTGCCGACGAGATTGCCGACTCGGTCGTCGCGATTCGAGACGAAGTCGTCGAAATGACAGTGCAGCAGTACGTTCCACCGCAGAGCCTCGATGAGATGTGGGATGCGGATGGCTTGAGCCAGGCGCTTGAATCCGATTTTGGATTGCACGTCGAGGTATCGCGCTGGGCGAATGAGGACAAGACACTCAGTGCCGAGGCTATTTGTGAGCGCTGTATCGACGAAGCTACCAAAGCCTACGAGAAAAAAGCCGGCGAGATCGGCGCAGAGCTGATGCGCGGTGTCGAGAAGCAAGTCATGCTGCGCCAGCTCGACCACCACTGGAAAGAGCATCTCGCCGGGATGGATCATTTGCGCCAGGGAATTGGTCTGCGTTCTTACGCGCAGAAAAACCCGAAGCAGGAATACAAGCGCGAGGCGTTCGAGATGTTCGGCGCGATGCTGGAACAGGTCAAACACGACACGATCAGCATACTGTCGCGCATTCGTATCCAGGGTGAAGAGGATCTCGAAGAGATGGCGCGTCGCCGACAGGCTGCAGAGGCGATGAAATTCCAGCATGCGGAGGCGTCGGCGCTGGGCGAACCGCCAGGCCCGCAAGGCGACCAGGCAGCAGCTGCGCCCGCGCCGTTACCGTTTGTTCGTGACGGCCGCAAGGTTGGTCGCAACGAACCGTGCCCCTGCGGATCCGGAAAAAAATTCAAGCAGTGTCACGGCAAGCTCAAGTAGAAAATCCCTGAGCGGCGGCGCCTCATGAAGCACTTTGACGTTGCGGCCGGCATTCTGTTCGATTCTTCCGAGCGGATTCTGATTGCGGAGCGGTTGGGTGACGGTCCGTTTCACGGACTTTGGGAATTTCCGGGCGGCAAGATAGCGCTCGGCGAGTCGTCGCATGCCGCCTTGTCCCGCGAGCTGGCTGAAGAGCTCGGTATCGAAGTAACGGCCTGTTCATCGTTCATGAAGCTGCGCCACGAATACCCCGATCGCATCGTCACCATCGAGTTCTTCATTGTAGACGCCTGGAACAAGGAACCTGTGGGCTGCGAGGGCCAGGCGTTGCGCTGGGTCGCGAGAGATCGGCTTAACGCCGAAGAACTGCTACCGGCCGATATGCCGGTTGTTGCGGCGCTTCAGCAAGTGGACAGTTGAAACGCGATGTCCTGCTTCGTTTGTACCGCGCGGCAGTCGATCGTCGACCACTCCAGGAATCGAATCGTGAAACGGTGCTGACTGCCACTGATCTCCGGGAAAAGTGAATTGTTGTCAGCGAGACTAACGCGAAGCAGGCGACAATTGCTGTCTTTCTGCATCGTGTGCTGATACATGCCGCTGGCAGCCAGCTGGCTGGTCGGTCTGGCGCTTTCCCGAATAAGCCAGAGCGATTCGCTGACCGCATCGCAAATCGGACGAATCGCACCGGTCCATTGCAGAAGATCCTCACGCCGGCGACTTATCGGCTGGCGCAACCAGTGATTGTATTCGGGCAGATCAAATTCGCAGGTGCCGCCGGGTATGGCGCTACGGTGCTTGATGGCATTCAGGAACTCACTGTCTTTGATCGGTTGCAGGAAGCCGGTGCCAATTCTGCCGATCTGGTCTCGACTTGCGAGCAGATTATTCACCACGGCATCAAGACGACCTCGGTCAACGCCGGTTTGGCTCTGGTAGCGTTGCAGCGTGCTGAGCTGCTGGTCGAGCTCCTTCAAAACCTCGCTGCGAACATCCCCGCGCGACAGAATGGCAAGTACCTCCAGCAACGTCGAAATTGTGGCCCTCGTCGCCCAATCTGCCTCCTTCTCGCTGTTATAGAGCATCTGCTGGTAGAGAAACTCCAGCCGCAGAAAAGTGCGCATGCGCTCAGATAGCGGTTGCTCGTAGTGCGTCGCAGCGGCTGCGGACTCGACGGCGATCTCTTCGGCAGGTTTGGCCATTGCGCTATTCTGCGCCACCCGATGCCGACTGGCAAATGAGCGTGACTTTGGTCTCAGTTCCGTGATTCTCTCGGGAAGTTCTGCGGGCCGCCAAGCTAAAATGAACGATTGCACAGGTTACTGGCGCTTCGCTCGATGATTGATCCTGTTACTCAGTTACCAGATACACGGCGCAAGCTCCTGCTTGTTGCCGCCGGCTGGGTCGTCCTGTTCATCGTCGCCGTCTTTGCTTACTGGCCGGGCCTTGCCGGACCTTTCATGCTTGATGACTTCGGATCAATCGCGAATCTCGGCGATCGCGGTGGTGTCCGGGACTGGTCCACGTTCAAGGCTTTCGTGTTTGGCGGGCATGCGGGCCCGCTCGGCCGGCCTGTAGCCCTGCTTAGCTTCCTGATTGACGGGAATAATTGGCCAACCGATCCATGGCCGTTCAAGCGCACCAATCTGCTGATTCACCTGCTCAACGCCGGATTGGTCGGTCTGCTGACGACGAAGGTCCTGCGGCTGCTGGAATTCGACAGGCAGGATGCGCGCTGGATTGCGCTGGTGTCCGCCGCATGCTGGATGCTGCATCCTTTCCTTGTTTCTACAACGCTGTACGCCGTGCAGCGCATGGCACAATTGTCGACACTGTTTGTGTTTACCGGCCTCGTCGCGTACCTGTACGGTCGGTCTTGTCTTTTCACTCGCCCCTTCAAGGCTTACTCGATCATGAGCCTGTCGATCGGGGTATTCACCCTACTTGCCATGTTCTCAAAGGAGAACGGAATCCTGCTGCCGCTTCTCATCGGCGTGCTTGAAATTACGATCTTCGCCAGCGCGCAATCACGGCTTGGATCATTGAACCGGTATTGGGTGATCCTGTTTATCGTTGTGCCGTCGGCGGTCATTTTTCTCTATCTCGCCGAAACAGTCTTCAGGGGTAATTTCTTCGACACAATGCCGCCACGGGATTACAGCAGATACGAGAGCTTGCTTACGCAAGCGCGGATACTCGCGGACTACCTCAAGCATTGGTTCATACCGGAGCTTTATACCACCGGCGTCTTCCAGGATCATTTCCTGAAATCCACCGGCATCCTGTCGCCAGTAACGACGCTTTTCGGC
>RCNE010001039.1_pt1 | contig 15512 bp, 17 predicted proteins | sample 2041361 | NCBI WGS metagenome assembly RCNE01 (sample SAMN09708229, study PRJNA481090) | Marine sediment metagenome, whole genome shotgun sequencing project.
CACACAAAAAATCGCCCAGATAACAATCAACTCTAAGGGGGGGGTGAAGAGCCGACTGCCAACAAAGGCGATCTCAGCATACTAACAGTGATCTTCAATTTCACCATGACATAGGTCAACAACAAGTCACTACCAAACATAAGACCTGCCGCCCCCTTCTTTTTTGGTGGGACAGTAGTGCTGGCGCTCTCTTTTTTTCTGGAAGTTATGCTAAGCATTATGCAGACATAAAAAAGCCACCCATAAATGAGCGGCTTTTTTGCGTTGATTCTTTCACAATCAACGCCTTACGTATGGCGTCCCCTAGGGGATTCGAACCCCTGTTGCCGCCGTGAAAGGGCAGTGTCCTAGGCCTCTAGACGAAGGGGACTAAGTTTTGGTGGAGCTAGACGGGATCGAACCGTCGACCTCTACAATGCCATTGTAGCGCTCTCCCAGCTGAGCTATAGCCCCGCAAGGCGCGTGATCTTAAGTTATTACTGGTCTGTCAAACCCAATTTCAATATCAGGCTGAACCGCTTGTTTCTTTGACCGGTATTGCCTGTTTTCCGCTGATTTTGTCACTGGCGGGTTGCATGCTGGTGAGACTGTGGCCCTGGTGTAGAAGATAGCTTAACCATTTATCCAGGGCCTGGTTTTGCCGCAAGCTGCGTTGCAATACCTGGAATGGCTGAAACCATGAAGATGGCGAAAGCAGACGGCTGCGGGAGCCGTTTGAGTGACCACCCGGGGACGCCGGTGACTGGTCGGGAGACTGGCCCTGGTCATGGGCCTGTCGTTTGAAGCCCTGAACATGGTCAAATGATGTCGCCTCGGCCAATCGAGCATCATTGTAAACACGTATGTGTGCGTCGGGTGCAATTTCAAGCGAGTTTTGCTTGCTGAACTGATAGGTAAGACGCACGAAATGGGTGTAGGGGTGACGTTCAAGAATATCCATCCTGAGTAACGGCGATCCGTGAACCCGTGACTGAAACGAGTCATAGTGCGCGACTTGATCCGGTATCAATAGCTGCAGTTGCCGATAGATTTCGACCTGCAACTCTTGCAGTCGTCCCGGTTTGGGCTGCAATGAATAGCTGTTTTGTTTCCTGAATGAAGCCATGAAAAAATCATATCACATGTCACTGCTGCCTCAGGAGCAAACTTTGCCCGGGTCTTCGGGACCTTATTGGCAATTTCGTTAGAGTGATGCACCCACTCGGGTGTGAAGTTGGATTCGTCCCGGGCGAAAGACTGCCCCGTCATCAGCAAAGCGGAAAGACCCATATGGCGGGTCGTGTGTAGTTAGTACATAATGCCGTTTTTACTCAGACATCAATCGCCTATGCCGTTATTGGTACTCACTGGTTTGTTCCTGTTGGTCGCTGCCGCGTACTCCTCAGTGGGGTTTGGCGGCGGCTCAACCTATAACGCACTACTGATGCTGTCCGGCACGGATTTCAGGCTGGTTCCGTCAATCGCATTGACCTGTAATATCCTGGTGGTCAGCGGTGGTGTTTATCACTATTCAAAGGCGGGTGTTTTGTCCGTCGGCAAATTGTTGCCGTTTATTGTGCTTTCGATACCGATGGCCTGGCTGGGTGGTCGCCTGTTGGTGTCTGAACAACTCTTCATCGGCCTGTTGGGTTTTAGCCTGCTGGTGGCGGCTGCACAAATGTTGCTAAAGCCGAATACGGCTGTCACATCGCCTGTTCAGTCGAATACCCGTTACTGGTTATTGGCTGCACCCATCGGCGGTTTTATCGGACTTGTGGCCGGTATCACCGGTATAGGTGGTGGAATATTTTTGGCGCCGGTCATTTATGTTTTACATTTGGCGCCCGCGCGTACGGTCGCGGGTATCACCAGCGGGTTTATCCTGGTAAATTCCATCGCGGGTTTAACAGGTCAAATGATGAAGGCGGGTGACTATTCACCGCTGGAAGGCTGGATGCAGGCCTGGCCACTGTTTATAGCGGTTGTGATCGGAGGGCAGCTCGGCAGTCACCTCGGTGCATATCATCTGCCTGAAAACTGGATCAAGCGAATGACAGCGGTGTTGATGTTGTACGTTGCGGTAAGACTGATCTGGCGCTGGGCCGGCATGTGACGGGCTGGGAAGCAGCGGCCGGATTGCGATGGCACTGGGTTAATCATTCCACACGGGTTAGAATCCGCCTTCTTTTTACGTTTATAAATTGCTTTAGGGTGGGATGTAAACACCCTTGCTGAGGACGGTTATCTTTTGACACCAATCACTGACACACGGGCCAGGCCGTTAAAGGATCTGAGAATTTCGGTTCTGGATCGTTGTAACCTGCGTTGTACCTATTGCATGCCCGAGGAGTCGCTGAACGGCAGGGGTGTATTTTTACCTTCCCACCATTTGTTGAGTGATGCTGAAATTGAGTTACTCGTACGCGTGTTTACCGGCCTGGGTGTACACAAGATCCGCTTAACCGGCGGCGAACCCTTGTTGCGTCCGGGTTTTGTCGAATTGGTCGGCCGCTTATCTGCAATTGAAGGAATTACTGACCTGGCTTTGACGACCAACGCGGTCTTGTTACCGCGTTTCGCCACGGTGCTAAAAGAGGCGGGTCTGGGTCGCATCACCGTCAGCCTGGATAGCCTGGATGAAACCGTGTTCAGGCAAATGGCTGGCGGGCGCGGGTCGGTCCACGAGGTGCTGGATGGCATCAGGGCAGCCGAACAGGCTGGTTTCAAACATCTGAAGATCAACACGGTGGTGCAGCGTAATATCAATGATCATACCGTCCCGGACCTCGTGGAGTATTTCAGAAACAGCGGCCATACCGTCAGGCTGATCGAGTTTATGGATGTGGGAAATGTCAACCACTGGGATCGTCAACTGGTGGTGCCGAGCGCCGAACTTTTAAAGGTCATACATGACCGCTGGTCCCTGCGCCCGGTTGCAAAACAACCGTTGGGCGAAACCGCCCGTCGTTATGCATTTACCGATGGTGCTGGTGAAATTGGGTTTATCAGTTCTATCACCGAACCATTTTGTGGTGACTGCTCGCGTGCGCGGATCACGGCTGACGGCATGTTTTACAGCTGTTTGTTCTCGGCACGGGGAACAAAATTGCGCGATAGAATTCGTGATGGTATGAATGCGGAAGAATTGACGGCTGTCATACGTGATTTGTGGGAAAAGCGGGCCGACCGTTATAGTGAGCTGCGAAGTGAAATGCCACGCGCTCAGCCGCACGTTGAAATGTATCGAATGGGTGGTTAAATGAATGTCAGCGTGCGTTATTTCGCCTTGTTTCGCGAGCAGGCCGGTTGTGCATCAGAAACCGTCAATTGGCCTGGTGGCACTGCCGCGAAATTGTTTCAGATGATGGCAGAAAAACATCCGGCGCTGCAGAATCAGGCCGCTGCCCTGGTCGCGATCAACGACGAAATGCGTGACTGGGAAACGACGCTGAATGAAGGTGATGAAGTGTTGTTCTTCCCACCGGTGGCGGGTGGATGAAGTTTTCAGTCAGTGACACAGCGATTGATGTGGCTGCCGCCAGGCAGGCTGTGACGGACAGTCACTGTGGTGCACTGGTGGTTTTCGAGGGCTGGATCCGCGATCACAACGAAGGACAGGAGGTTGAGCGTCTCGAATACGAGGTATACCGGCCTGTGGCGGAAAAGGAAGGCGCAAAGATCATCGATGAGGCACTTTCGCGCTTTTCTGTGAGTCATGCCATGTGCATACACCGTGAAGGATTGCTCGAGCTGGGTGAGTGTGCGGTTATCGTTTGTGTTTCTTCCGCACACAGGGGTGTCGCTTTTGATGCCTGCCGCTATATCATCGATCAGACCAAAATCCGCTTACCCATCTGGAAGAAAGAGCATTATGTAACGGGTGTCAGCGAGTGGGTGAATTGTGAGCAATGTGCCGAGGCAGGGCACGCACACGGGGCCCACAAACATGAATGATGAAAACATGCAGCGTTACAGCGATATCATCATTGAACACAGCCAGTTCCCCCGCCATCACGGCAGCATTGAAAACCCCACCCACCAGGGTCATGGTGAAAACCCCTTTTGTGGTGACCGTGTCAGGCTCCAGTTTTCAGTTGATGACGCTGGTGTTATTGAAGCAACGGCCATTGAAAGTGTGGGTTGTGCGATCTCCACCGCGTCTGCCTCTTTGCTGGCCAGTCATCTGCAAGGGCTAAGCCTGTTAGAGGCGGAAGAATTATTCGAGCAAATCCGGAATGTAATTACCAGTGGGTCGGATGAGGGCATGGAGGAGCAACTGGGAGAACTCGCCGCGCTGGCTTTTGCGGCGCGTTATCCATCTAGGGTCAAATGCGCAACTCTGCCCTGGCATGTGTTGAAGCATGCACTGTCACGGAATGTTTCAGTAGCCACTACCGAGTGAGTTTTTTTAATCATCTCTAGCTGCAGTCCTTGCAGTTGGGGTTTTTATTGATTCTGAGTGATTGCCATTGCCAGTTGGCGGCATCGAATAAATGCAATCCTGCGGGTACGGGTAGTCCGGACAGGTGGGACAGTGCGAAATGTGCCGCAGATGCGCCGCTGATCCCGGCCACAGGCGCGAATATGCCCGCACCAGGGCAGTCCTCCAGCGTATCCGGAGCCGAACCATAGGCGCAGCGATAGCAGGCGGTTGCCGGCAGTTCAGGACGCAACAACATGATTTGGCCCTCCATACGAATACATGAAGCCATGATCCACGGAATTTTCAGTGAAAGACAGCTGCGATTAACCGCCAGGCGGGTGCCGTAATTGTCACTGGCATCAACCACCAGGTCGCAAGCAGGGAAGAGTGCCTGCATGTCCGCATCGGTCATGCGCCGGTTGATGGATTCCAAACGGGTTTCCGGATTCAGGGTTTGCAAAATATCGGTCGCAGCCTCTACCTTGAGCCTGCCAATATCGGATTGGCGGTAAAGTATCTGCCTTGCGAGGTTGCTTTCGGCCACCGTGTCATAGTCACACAGCGTCAGCTTTCCGACACCACTCGATACCAGGTACTGTGCGAGGGCGCAGCCCAGGCCACCTACACCTATCAAGACCACATGCGCTTCGCGTATGCGTTGCTGCCCGGCGGGCCCGATACCGGTGAGTGGAAGGTGCGCGGAATATCTCAGCATGGTCTAAGCGTTGTTATCCAGAATGGCCTGTGCCGTTGCAGGCAAACCATCCGGGTGTACCCAGTCACCACGCTTCCCACCGGATTTATATAACAGTTTTACATCCGTGATCTCCAACGCCGCATTGATCGGTTTGGTCAGGTCCCAGATGGTTAGCAGGGCGATATTCAATCCGCAAAGTGCTTCCATTTCCACACCGGTTTTTGCGTCGATTTCGGCTACGGCAAATACTTCGACCGCAAACGCCTCTTCGATGAGGCGGGTGTGTATTGAAACACGGTTGAGTGAAATTGGATGACACAAAGGGATCAGTGACGGTGTTTGTTTCGCGGCCTGGATACCGGCAAATTCTGCCAGGGCCAGCGCATCGCCCTTGGGCAGGGATTTGTCCCTCAGTAATCTGAATGCTTTCTCACCGACATTGATTTTTCCACTGGCGAGGGCCAGGCGATAAGTGACGGGTTTGGCAGCGACATCTGCCATCGAAAAACCGCGTTGTGCTTGTTCTGATTCAGACATTTTGGATTGGGCTCCGGTGATGCAGTACACTAGCGCATCGCATCAATGCGATCCAGGTGAACTTGTTTTTCGGCAGACGTCAGGAAGGATGATTCAAAACCGTTGATGGTCAGTTGGAAAATCTCATCGCGGGTGAGTTCCGTGGCATCAATCAAGGCGTCGAAATTTTCGTTCATATAACCACCGAAATAGGCAGGGTCGTCGGAATTGACACAGGCATTCAGACCCAGTGCCAGCATTTTACGAATCGGGTGCTCCGACAGGTCATCAACAACTGCCAATCGAAGGTTGGACAGGGGGCAGACGGTCAGCGACATATTTTCATCTACAAGTCGCTGTACGAGAGATTCATCTTCCAGCGAGCGGTTACCGTGGTCGATGCGATCGACACCCAGTCCGTCAAGTGCCTCGTAGACATATTCGGGCGGGCCTTCCTCACCTGCGTGCGCTACCCGTTTGAGGCCACGTTTGGCGGCATCTGCAAATACCTGTTTGAACAGGTTCGGCGGGCGGCCAAGTTCAGATGAATCCAGACCGACACCTGTAATCAAATGCAGGTAAGGTTCGGCAGCCTGCAGGGTTTCAAATGCACTTGCCTCATCCAGGTGACGTAAAAAGCACATGATGAGCTTGCTGCTGATATTCAGCTCGGTCTGCGCTTTGGCAAGGGCACTACAGATACCATTCATGAAAACTTCAAATTCGACACCACGTTCGGTATGACCCTGGGGATCAAAAAATATCTCGCAATGAACCACGTTCTGCTGATGGCAATGTAGCAGGTAGGCCCAGGTCAGATCATGAAAATCCTGCTCGGTTTGTAGCACGGACATGCCTTGATAATAAAGATCAAGAAAGTCCTGTAAGCAATTGAAGTTATATGCATTAGATATCGATTTTACATCAGGGTAGGGCAACTCGACAGCATTACGCGCAGCCAGTTCGAACATCATGGCCGGTTCAAGGCTGCCTTCAATATGAATATGCAGTTCGGCTTTTGGAAGTCTTGCGACCAATTGTTTAAGTTCAGACATTAAGCTTTGTTCTCCACGGGTGATTTGTCATGTAACGAGTTCTGCCAGCGCCAGGAATCCGTGCACATGTGTTCGAGTGTCCGGCAGGCTTGCCAACCAAGCAGACGGTTGGCGAGTCCGGTGTCAGCCCAGCACCTGGCGATATCACCCGGACGACGATCGCTGATGCGATAGGGGACCTTGCAGTGATTGGTTTTCTCAAACGCTTTTATCATTTCCAGTACCGATACCCCCAGTCCGGTACCGAGGTTAACCGTTAACAGGCCCTTTTCCCGTTGCAGATAGTCGAGTGCCGCGACATGCCCGTTGGCCAGGTCGACAACATGGATGTAATCCCGCACCCCGGTGCCATCGGCGGTGTCGTAATCATCACCAAATACAGCTAACTCATCACGCAAACCCGCGGCGGTCTGCGCTATGAAGGGCATCAGGTTGTTGGGGATGCCCGTGGGGTTTTCACCGATGAGCCCGCTTTCATGTGCACCAACCGGGTTGAAATAACGCAAACGGGCCAGGCTCCAGTCCGGTTCTGCCCTGTGCAGGTCCGCCAGGATGTCTTCAATGATAAGTTTGGTGGTGCCGTACGGATTGGTGGTGGAGCGTGGGAAGTCCTCGGTAATAGGTACGCTGGCCGGATTACCGTAAACCGTGGCCGATGAAGAGAACACCATGGTTTTGACACCTGCATGTCGCATGGCCGACAGTAAAGTCAGCGTGCCACCCACGTTGTTTTCATAATAGCTCAGCGGTAATTGCATTGATTCGCCCACTGCCTTCAAACCCGCAAAATGCATGACGGCGGTAACCGCGTGCTCGTCAAACAGACGTTTAAGCAGATCCGCGTCTCGAATGTCCCCTTCAATGAAAACAGGTTCACGACCGCATATCTGTCCAATTCGTTTGAGAACCAGGGCGTCGCTATTGCACAGGTTATCCAGCACGATCACATCATGGCCTGCCTCCTGTAGTGCTACACAGGTATGTGAGCCGATAAAGCCCGCACCGCCCGTGACGAGTATGGATGTTTTCAAATGCATTGCCTCCTTGGAATGGCGGGTTGAATCAATGTGAATAATACAGCTTCCGGTTGAATTGTGGGAGGGTGGGATTATAATCACAACACTTCATCAGATTCCTGAAAAATCATGAAAATTCTTATCACCGGCGGTGCCGGCTTTATTGGCTCAGCATTGATTCGTCATCTGGTCGAAGCAACCGAAAACGATATGATCAATCTCGACAAACTGACCTATGCCGGTAACCTGGATTCCCTGTTATCGGTAGCGGATTCACCCCGTTACAAGTTCGAGCAGGCAGATATTTGCGAGCGGGAGTCACTGGATCGTATTTTCGCCACGTATCAACCCGATGCCGTGATTCACCTGGCGGCGGAAAGTCATGTCGATCGGTCAATCGATGGACCGGGTGATTTCATTCAGACCAACCTGGTCGGTACTTACAGCATGCTGGAGGCTGGCAGGGCCTACTGGTCCGGTCTGACCGGTTCTGCCAGGGATGCATTCCGTTTTCTGCATGTCTCCACCGATGAGGTTTATGGTGATCTTGCCGGTTGTGATGATTTATTCAGGGAAGATACCTCCTATGATCCCAGTTCTCCGTATGCGGCGACCAAGGCCGGTTCGGATCACCTGGTCAGGGCCTGGGGACGTACCTTTAAATTTCCGGTCCTGGTCACCAATTGCTCCAACAACTACGGGCCTTGCCAGTTTCCTGAGAAGCTCATTCCCCATATGATTCTGAACGCCCTGAGCGGTAAACCCTTACCGATGTATGGTGACGGCAAGCAGATCAGGGACTGGTTATACGTGGATGACCACGCACGCGCGCTTTATCGTGTTCTCACCAACGGCAAACCCGGAGAGACTTACAATATTGGCGGTTTGAACGAGAAAATGAACATCGATGTCGTGAAGGAAATCTGTGCCATACTGGATGAAATGATCACGGACAAACCCGCAGGGCTTAACCGCTTTGACGAGTTGATCACCTTTGTCAAAGACCGTCCCGGCCATGATGAGCGTTATGCCATCGATGCCAGCAAGATCAATGACGATCTGGGCTGGACTCCGGAGGAAGATTTTACCTCGGGTATTCGTAAAACAGTTTCCTGGTATCTGGAAAACCCCGAGTGGTGGCAGCGTGTCGTGGATGGCAGTTATCGTCTTGAGCGGCTCGGCTCTGGAAGCTGAATTAGCAGGTGTCCCCCACCAGGATTAAGCCGTTTATCCCACGCGCATAAGAGATCGCGGAAAAGATACCCATATCCAGTCAGGAGGAGACGATTTTATCCCGGATGAGTTCCATCACAGATTCCATGCTGATCCCCATTGTTTTCGCATCTTTTTCAATGGCTTCAAACATTTTTGCTTTTAGTTCATCTTCCAACGCACAGAGGATGGTGATGGTCGAGTGACAGGTGCAATTGCGATAGGCAAGAATATATCCGTCTTCAACATTGCCGTCTTCACACTGGATAATCTGTATGTTTCGGGATTCGTTGTGTTTAGGTATATAGGTTTTCTCTATAAACTCAGCGAAATCCTTGAACTCAACCTCACAACAGTTGCAACGTTTTGGGAATTGCTGACTGACGGAGGCAACAACCGCATCTATATAAGCAAAAGATCCAAGTTCAATCATTTCAGTCATCAAAACAATTCACTCCTCTATAAAGTTCAACACCACTTCCAGAAAAGAGCTCTGCCCCCGTATCTCCGTTAACTCTGACTCTTTACTCGGATCCCTTTATCACTCACGCCCTCATCATAAAACGCGTGACTCATCGAACCGACCGAACAGTCCCTGGCCGCATCCATAAGTGATTCTATCGAACTATAATGTATCCTGCCTCATTAATCTTTAACCTGACCCCATTTGCTCACTGAGCTGACGGACGGATTCCTGCGCAGTCGTTTTGGTTACCACGATCTATTCTCTGGGCAGGGGGCGTAACCTCGCTGTAAAATGCCGCAGTGATGCGGGTTCCCAGGTCACTTCCAGTCCAGGTACTTCCGAGACGCTATTCTTCAACTCCTCGAAGACTTCTACGATGTAGTCTGCCTGGGCCTGGGTGTAAACACGGCGTGGCATGGCCAGTCTGACCAGTTCCATCGTCGCTGGCTTTTCACTGCCATCGGGTTGACGGCCAAACATGAAGCTTCCAATTTCAACGCCGCGTATCCCGCCCTGGATGTAGAGTGCGACTGCCAGTGCCTGCGCCGGATACTGTAGCGAGGGAATATGTGACAGCATTTTTTTCGCATCGACAAAAATGGCGTGGCCTCCTGCCGGTTTCATTACCGGTACACCCATTGCATCCAGTCGCTCATTGATATACTGGATGGATCGAATCCGGTATTGCAGGTAATCCTCGTGAACGATTTCCTCCAGTCCCGTTGCTATGCACTCCATATCACGACCCGACAGACCGCCATAGGTTGGGAAACCCTCAGTCATAATCAGGCGTGTGCGGGCTTTTTCCGCCCATTCATCGTTGTTAAGTGCCAGCCAGCCACCCATGTTGGAAAAAGTGTCCTTCTTGGCACTCATGGTCATGCCATCGGCATGGGAAAATATTTCCCTTACGATTTCCTTGACCGGTTTGTCCTGATAACCCGGTTCGCGCAATTTAATGAAGTAGGCATTTTCTGCGAAACGGGCACTGTCGATGATCAGTGGTTTGTCATACTTGTCACAAATCGCTTTGGTGCCGCGAATATTGGCCATGGAAACGGGTTGGCCGCCGCCGGCATTGTTGGTAATGGTTATTTCGACCATCGGAATATTGTCTGCATGCTTTGACAGCAATTCTTCCAGTTTATCGAGGTCCATGTTGCCCTTGAACGGGTGTTCCAGTGATGTATCGAGACCCTCCGGGATGACCAGGTCAATTGCATTGATCTCCGCGTCTTCAAAATTGGCGCGGGTGGTGTCGAAGTGTGTATTGTTGGGTACGATTTTTCCCTTGCCATGTCCGTCGGCGACAACGAAAGTGAGAATGTGCTCCGCCGCCCGGCCCTGGTGGGTTGGGATGACATGCTTGAAGGGCATCAGATCTTTGATCGCGGTCTCAAAACGACGATAGGAAGGTGAGCCTGCGTAGGATTCATCACCCTTCATCAGTGCTGCCCATTGGTTTGTGCTCATTGCACCTGTGCCGGAATCGGTCAGCAGGTCGATCAGGACATTCTCTGATTGAAGGGAGAACAGATTGTAGTGAGCTTCTTTGATCAGCTTTCTGCGTTCCTCAACCGTGGTCATTTTGATCGGTTCAACTGTCTTGATCCGAAAAGGTTCGATGATGGTTTTCATGGGTATTCCCTGGTTTCTTTGTACAGGCTCAAAGCGGCAGGACACGTTTCTGTCAACACCTGCTGACCGGCCCGTATTCTATAGTCTGAATCAAATCAGGATTCGAGACTGAATTCTTTTTCGTGCATGAAAGCGGCGTGCCTGGGTGCGCGCTTTGTCTGGCTCCATTCTTCAATCATCGCCGGTGCAAGTGTGTGGAGTTTCTCCAGTGCCCCGGGGCGTTCAACATTGGCACAGAGCTCCAGGCGGTGCCCGTTGGGGTCGAAGAAATATATGGATTTGAATAGGTAATGGTCGGTTGGGCCGATAACGTCCAGACCCTGGGCTTGGATATGTTCCTTGGCTGCTATCAACTCGTCGATATCGCCAATTTCAAAAGCGATATGCTGAACCCATTCCGGTGTGTTTTCATCCCGGCCCATCGGTGGTGAATTGGGTATTTCGAAAAAGGCCAATACATTGCCCTGTCCAGCATCCAGAAAGATATGGATATAGGGGTCGGGGGCCTTGGTGCTGGGCACCTGGTCCTCTGCAATGGCAAGCAGCAGATCCATGTGAAGCACATCCTTGTAGAACGCGACCGTTTCCTTTGCATCTTTGCAGCGGTAGGCTACGTGGTGTATCTTTTTGATATTCATTAAATCTTCCTGGTTTTTTCAGCGGTTCTGCTCACGATCCGTCTTCAGTGCTTATGATGCCGCGGCGTAACTGGTCACGCTCCATGGATTCAAAAAGTGCCGTGAAGTTGCCTTCGCCAAATCCCTCGTCTTTTTTGCGCTGGATAAATTCAAAGAACACCGGGCCAACCATTGTTTCGGAAAAAATCTGCAGTAGCAGGCGCGGATCATCGTTTTCGGTAGAACCATCAAGCAGGATGCCACGTGTCTGAAGTTCTGTAACCGGTTCTCCATGACCCGGGAGACGTTCATCCAGCATCTCGTAATAGGTGGTCGGCGGTGGGGTCATGAATGGCATTCCCCGTGCTTTGAGGGCATCCCAACATTCAAGCAGGTCATCACAGATCAGTGCGATATGCTGGATGCCTTCACCATTGTAGGCCATAAGGAATTCTTCAATCTGCCCCACGCCCTGGGAAGCTTCCTCATTGAGTGGGATACGAATTTTGCCATCCGGCGCGGTCATGGCCTTGGATAAAAGCCCGGTGTACTCACCCTTGATATCAAAATAGCGGATTTCACGAAAATTGAAAATACGTGTGTAAAAATCTGCCCAGAAGTCCATGCGGCCCCGGTAGACATTGTGGGTCAGGTGATCGATCAACTTGAAACCGCAACCGCGAGGTTGACGATCTACATCATCATAAAAAACAAAATCGATATCATAAAAACTCTGCCCCGGTTCGTAACGGTCGATCAGGTATAGGGGCGCCCCACCAATACCCTTGATCGCAGGCAGACGCAATTCCATTGGTCCGGTAGGGATGTCGATAGGTTGTGCGCCTCTCTCGAGGGCGAGGTTGTAGGCCGTATGGGCGTCTTTCACCCGGAAAGCCATGCCACAGACGCAGGGTCCATGTTCTTCGGCAAAATATGCTGCATGGCTTTTCGGTTCTTCGTTAAGAATGAAGTTGATCTCACCCTGGCGGAACAGACGTACTTTCTTGGACCGGTGCTCGGCGACGAGCGTGAATCCAAGCATGTCGAATATCGGCTCCAGCAATCCCGGGGTAGGGGAAGCGAACTCGACAAACTCAAAGCCATCAAGGCCCATAGGGTTGTCAAACAGATCTGTCATTCTTAACTCTCCATCGAATAAAAACGGGCTTTTCAGGCCAGTGGTGCGAAGCGTGCCTGAAAGAACCGCAAGTACTCAGGTTCATAAACCATTTTCAGGCCCTTGATACGGTCACGTTGTTCAAATACCCGGACGACTGATTCCGCCACTACGTCCATATGAGCCTGGGTATAGACACGTCGCGGCAAGGTCAGTCGCACCAACTCAAGCGCTGGTCGACGGTTCTTTCCGGTTACCGGGTCACGGCCGGCCGATACATTGCCGCGTTCCATTGTGCGAATGCCGGCTTCCAAGTATAACTCAGCGGCCAGCGATTGGGCCGGGTAGTCGTCCTGATCAACATGTGACAGGAACTCGCGCGCATCAATGAATATCGCGTGGGAGCCAATGGGGTTGACGATCGGAACACCTGCTTCGCGTAGCATATCACCGAGGTAACGTACCTGGCCGATACGGGCGGCCTGGTGGTCTTCCATGACCGCTTCCCGGATACCAATTGCCATGGCCTCCATGTCGCGTCCGGCCATACCGCCATAGGTATGCAGACCTTCATAGATGACAACCATGTTTTGTGCTTTGCGGAATATGGCTTCATCATTGCAGGCAAAAAAGCCACCGATATTAACCAGCAGGTCCTTCTTGGCGGACATTGTGGCACCGTCCGTCAGGTCGCAGATTTCACGCAGGATGGCGCGTACTGACTTATCAGCATAACCATCTTCGCGCTCCCTGATAAACCACGCATTTTCGATGGTGCGGGTGGCATCCAGCATGATCGGGATTGCGTGTTTACGGCAGTAAGTATTTAGTTCGCGCAGGTTAGCCATTGAAAAAGGCTGGCCACCGGCCATGTTCACGTTGCCTTCCAGGCTGATATAAGGAATGTGCTCCGCACCGACCTTCTGAACCAGTCGGTCCAGTTTTTCGAGATCGACATTGCCCTTGAATGGATGGCGGCTGGCCGGGTCATGCGCCTCGTCAATAATCACATCGACAAAAGTGCCACCTGCCAGTTCCTGGTGAAGACGGGTGGTGGTGAAATACATGTTGCCGGGTATGAAGTCGCCCTCTTTGATCAGGATTTGGGAAAGCAGGTTTTCGGCGCCGCGACCCTGGTGTGTTGGTACGAGGTATTTATAGCCATAATATTCTTGTATGGCATCCTGCAAGTGGTAGAAGTTATCACTGCCGGAGTAGGCCTCGTCACCCATCATCAGGCCGGCCCATTGCCGGTCACTCATGGCAGAGGTGCCGGAATCGGTTAACAGGTCGATATAGACATCACGGCTACGGATCAGGAAGGTGTTGTAGCCCGCTTCACGGATCGCCCGTTCCCGTTCTTCCCGGGTGGTCATGCGGATGAGTTCAACTGATTTGATTTTGTATGGTTCTGCCCAACTCGGGCGATGGCTGTCGTGCATGGTCATGAGTTCACCTGTTTCTTAATGGTTGTATAAAATTAATTACTGTTAATCATTATCCCCATTTACATCAAATTATGTGTTTCTGAATTGACATTACTGGCTGTTTATTGAAACAATGGTTTATTAAATATTCAAAAATTGGAATAGATGTAATTAAATGAACTTATCTGTATCTGATCTGAAATTACTTGCGGCCTTACAGGAAAATGTAAACCTCAGCCAAATTGACCTGGCGGAACTTTCAGGGTTGTCGCGTACATCTGTCTGGCGTCGTATCCGAGAACTGGAAGAAGCCGGTGTGATTGAAAGCAGGGTGGCCTTGCTGAATTCGAAGGCGCTGGGCTTGCAGATTCATGTTCTTTTATCCGTTAGCATGGTCGAGCATTCAGACAAGGTCAGGCAATCATTTGAAGCCCATGTTGAGGGCTTGCCGGAGGTGATGAATTGCTTTTCCGTTTCGGGTGAGCGGGATTATGTTCTGCAGATTATTTCAAGGGATATGGAGTCCTATAACGATTTCCTGAATACAAGAATCCTGCACCATTCCAGTGTGCGCTCCGCCAGTTCGAGTTTTGCATTGCGAAGGGTTAAGTACACAACACAATTGCCATTCTAAAGGCTACGCGCAAATCAGACCGGCCACCTTCTTTTGTCACTTGCTGAAACTTTGTGAGTGATTCCACTCATCGCGATTGCAGCGTAATATGCATCTGAAGATAAAAGATCGGGAAATCTAATGACTCATTGGGGAAAGCCACTTATCGGTACTGTTTTTTTATTCATCATGCTGGTCTTTGGTTATCAGCAAATATTGGCACCTCAAGCCCGCACAGGAACGGGTCTGGATTTTGCGGCACTGTCCCGACACGTATCAGTTATTGCGAAAAAGCCGCACCCCATTGGCAGCGCTGCCAACCGTGAAACCAGGGATTATATTGTCAGTCATTTTGAATCACTTGGTCTTGAAACCGAGGTGCAAAAGACAACGGTAGTCTACCGGCATCCGACCAGGCCGAACCGTAACACCATTATTGGCAATGTAGAGAATATTATTGCCCGCTTGCCCGGACGCTCCGGGGTCAACTTGAAAGGAGCGAGCGATTTAGTGCTTATGGGGCACTACGACTCGCGACCCCTCACCCCCGGTGCAGGCGATGACGCCTCGGGTACCGCAGCAATTATGGAAACGGCACGTATTATGAGTTCCGGTCCCGCGCCTGCTCATGATGTAATTTTCCTGATCACTGATGGTGAGGAGATGGGCTTGCTGGGTGCGCAGGGTTTTTTCAGGCAACACCCTTTGGCTAAGAACGCCGGACTGGTGCTGAACT
>RCNE010000981.1_pt1 | contig 15509 bp, 13 predicted proteins | sample 2041361 | NCBI WGS metagenome assembly RCNE01 (sample SAMN09708229, study PRJNA481090) | Marine sediment metagenome, whole genome shotgun sequencing project.
CAAAAGGGGCTTTTGATATAGCATTTAGTTTTTTATAGGTTTTTAAGGCATCTATATGGGTATCCTCAGCGTAAAACTCTTGACAAAAATTGGCCTCATAAATATCACCCCTTTGAATATGCTGCAACATTAGACCTACGCTTTTAAAATACTCATCTTTAAAAATGCGCATTCGTATTCTGATTGGCTTGTTATTCGTTTTTTCTTGGAGATTATCTGCCAAACCAGAAGATAGCGACTGAAAATCAGACTCAATCTCATCATCAACCATGTACAAATAGTTAAACTCAATCGTATTTCCTCTAATAGAAATGATTTTTTTTGGCTGAAAAAAATAAAGATCTGGAAAATGGAGGCCATCAAAATTTTGAGACGAAAGTCGTTCTACATCATTTTTAAGGTCATATGACAAATACCCAAAAAGCCAGTCATTAGTTTCTTTTTGATATTCATTTAAATCTTCAAAAGCATTTTGAGTATCCGTAACTTTTACCGTCAAAGCATCAACCGCCAAAATCGAGTCAAATGAGCTATAAGTACCCTTATGGTCGTTACTGTCTAACCAAACTACTTCTTCAAACTGCTTCGCCCAATTTAGAAGGGCATCCTTAAAAATGGAAATATCAGCAACTTTGTAAGAAACTTTTTTTCGCAAGAGACTTAAATTTCAGCTAAAAAATCAGCAACTACTTTTTGATGCGCTTTTGATAATTCAGGATCGATTATACCTTTGCCTTCCTCAAAATTTTGGTAAAAAGAGGGTAATGAAAAACTAATAACCGATGTAGCGCCAAACCTTGGAAGTATATTTTTAGTCGCTTCATGTGCGCCGATAGCCCCTCGACCACCTGGCGAAGTAGACATTAGCAATACTTTTTTGTCTTCTAGAAATCTTTTATCTAATCGTGATAACCAATCTAAAAAGTTTTTAAAATATGCAGATGGACCACTATTATGTTCGTTTACAGAAATAATAATACCGTCAGCATTTTGTATATCATTTTTGATTTCTACCAAAGAATTTGAAAAACCATTTTCCTTTTCATAATCTTCACTATACAGAGGAAAAGGGAGATTGGCCATATTCATTAATTGCACTTTGTGTTCAGATGCAAGCGATGCCGTATATTTTACTAATTTATAGTTGATGGAAGCAGAAGAATTACTTCCTGCAAATGCCAATATAGTGCTCATATTTCCGTTTAAATGGTTCGAATTACGAAAATACCGTAAATACTATTGAGATGCGACTATTTTGGCTAATTTCGCAGAGCGAATGATCTAAACATCCTGTTATACAAGCATATACACAGCTATTTTTTAACTGAAACCCTTGGAAAAGAAGACCACAAGATTATACTTTATTGATGCTTTGCGCGCATGGGCGATTCTTATGATGTTGCAAGGGCATTTTATTGACGGCCTTTTGGATAATGCTTTTCGCGATAATACCGATACAGCCTATAATCTGTGGAAGTATTTCAGAGGAATGACCGCCCCTGTTTTCTTTACCGTTTCCGGATTCATTTTTACATATTTATTGGTTCGCTCTCCTGAAAAAGGATTTTCAAACCCTCGGGTTAAAAAAGGAATCAAACGTGGGTTAGAGCTTTTGTTGTTCGGATACTTACTACGTATGAATCTTTTGGGTATCCTTCACGGCGAAATTTATGATTCGTTCTACTTAGTTGATGTGCTCCATTGCATCGGATTATCTATTTTGGGTATTATAGGAATATATCTCCTCGTGTATACAAAAGCTCGGTTTTTGTTTCCAACTTTATTAATATCAATCACCTTGCTGCTGTTTGTATTTGAACCTCAATACCGGCAATGGTCTTATTCATTTTTGCCAGATGCTTTTGCAAATTATTTAACCAAGTCGAATGGTTCGGTTTTTACTATAATCCCATGGTTTGGCTATGCTTCTTTCGGAGCTTTTATTTCTGTTTTGTTTACGAGAAACAAGGACTACAAACACTTATATGCTGCAGCAATACCAATGGCTACTGTTATCGGGTTGGTTCTGATTTTTTATTCTTCAGATTTCTTTCTAGCAATTTCTCATATCACAGGCATTCACCTTTTCGAAGCGATCTTTTACAACAATTATCTATTTATCCGTTTAGGTGATGTATTCATCGCTTTTGCTGTATTCATGCTGGTTCGGCAAAGGTTAACCAATAGCACTTTGATTAAAATTGGGCAAAGCACCTTATCTATCTATATCATACACTTCATTATTCTATATGGTAGTTTTACAGGATTAGGCCTATACCAATATCTACACCATTCGTTAACGCCAAGTCTTGCCATCGCTGGAGCTATAGTTTTTATGATCGTTTGCTCATTTACAGCGTTGGTTTATGAAAAGCATAAGGCTCAAATAAAAAAACATATAGGGCGTAGCTTTCAATTTGTATGGTCGAATACGGAACCATTTTTAAAAGCCACTTTTACTAAAGTGCGCTATCTGCTTCTCAAGTTATTTGGATTGGTTAAAAATTAAACTACTCCCCTTATAATCGCATAAGTTTAGCCTATTTTTAGAGTTAACTACTGAAAATCTAAAAGATGAGCGATAAAACATTTTCCCCAATAGCATGTGAATTAGAAGCTGGCAAAAAATATGCCTGGTGTACTTGTGGTCATAGCGAAACACAACCTTTTTGCAATGGAGCCCACCGAGTCGAAAATGCAACTCCGCCGTTAAAATTTGAAGTTGAAGAAGATAAGAAGGCGCATTTGTGCACTTGTAAACTCACAAGTAACCCGCCCTATTGCGACGGTTCTCATAAGAACTAAAAAAAGGGCTGTCATCTGACAGCCCTTTTTAATAATTGTAATTATAAACTTTTAAATATGCAAGGCCCGATCACCAGTAGCTGCTAATGCAGCTTCTTTAACCGCTTCTGCATAGGTTGGGTGCGCATGACTCATACGAGAAATATCTTCTGCAGATGCTCTAAATTCCATCGCAGTTACCGCTTCTGTTATTAAATCAGCACAACGCGCGCCGATCATATGCACGCCTAAAACCTCATCAGTTTTTTCGTCTGCCAATATTTTTACAAATCCGTCAATATCGCCACTAGCTCTGGCACGACCTAATGCTCGCATTGGGAATTGCCCCACTTTGTATACTATTCCGGCTTCTTTCAATTCTTCTTCAGTTTTACCTACGGCTGCTACTTCAGGCCAAGTATAGACTACTCCGGGAATCAAGTTGTAATCGATGTGTGGTTTTTGTCCAGCCATGATTTCAGCAACTAAAGTGCCTTCTTCTTCGGCTTTGTGGGCTAACATTGCTCCTTTAATCACATCACCAATTGCGTATATGTTTGATACATTCGTTTGCAAATGTGCGTTAACCGCAATTTTACCTCTTTCTTCTGTTTTTACGCCTGCAGCGTCTAAGTTCAAGCCTTCGGTATACGCATGTCTACCTACTGCTACTAAACAATAGTCACCTTCAAAGGTTACCTCTTCTCCTTTTTTATTATCCGCTTTTACGGTAACTACTTTTCCTTTTCGAGCTACAGATTTTACTTTATGCGAAAGTGCAAATTTCACTTTCTGCTTTTTCATGGTCTTCATCAACTCTTTCGAAAGTGCAGCATCCATGGTAGGAATAATACGATCCATATACTCCACAACGGTAACCTCAGCGCCCAATCTTTTGTAGACTTGACCGAGTTCTAAGCCAATGACTCCACCACCGATGACAATCATATGTTTCGGAATTTCTTTAAGGGCTAAAGCTTCGGTAGAGGTAATTACACGCTCTTTATCCAACTGGATAAAAGGCAATGAAGAAGGTTTTGAACCTGTGGCAATAATTATATTTTTAGCTTCAATCGTTTCTGATTTACCATCGTTCTTTTTGATGTTAACGTGGGTGGCGTCTTTGAAACTTCCTAATCCCTCGAAAACCTCAATTTTATTTTTATCCATTAAAAACTGAATTCCCTTGGTGGTCATATCAACAACATTTTGCTTACGACCAATCATCTTTTCCAAGTTGACCTTAATCTCACCGGGAATCTCAATACCATGCTCTTCAAAATGCTTTACAGCATCTTCATAATGATGTGAAGAATCCAACATAGCCTTCGACGGAATACAACCTACATTTAGGCAAGTACCCCCTAAGGTGCTATACTTTTCAATGATTGCGGTTTTCATACCTAATTGTGCGCAGCGTATTGCTGCTACATATCCTCCTGGGCCTGAACCGATAATGGCTACATCATATGAACTCATAAAATAGTTTTTAAATAGATTACAAAATTAATGCTAAAATTTCATTTTGAATGTTATTGTAGTCATTTAAACTTTTTGTTTGGAACCGAGAATTTTAGCTTTTGTGACCTAATGAAGTTTTTTTTTAGCAGCATAGCTTTAGCTACGGGGCTCAAAAAAAAACAAAATTAGGGTGCAAAATGTAAAATTTGCAGGTAAAAGAAAAACTTTAATTGACTACATCACATAGAAATTACGGTGGTATGCTTGACTTCATTAATTACAAAAGAACTTTGCGTACTACCAATATTACTTATCGCAGTCAATTTAGTGACCATAAACTCGCGATACGCTTCCATATTACTCACGTGAATCTTTAAAATATAATCGTAGTCACCGCTGATATGATAACATTCTACCACTTCGTCTAACTTCAAAACTTCGCGTTCAAATTTTAAAACAAATTCTTTAATGTGTTGCATCAGTTTAATATGACAGAGTACCGTATACGCCTTATCTACTTTTTGTCTATCAATTAAAGCTACATAGTTCGCAACAACCCCAGACTTTTCCAAACGCTTTATTCGCTCATAGACTGCAGTTGTAGAAAGATGAAGCTGTTGGGCATATGCCGCTGTGGTTTTCTTGCAATTCCCTTGTAATAGTGCTAATAGCTTTACATCTGTTGCGTCAATTTTTAACATGTGGTTTTTTCGGTTTTTAATTAGAAATCAATGCTCTATCTGATAAAATAACCATAAAAATTACTATAAATAGATTAATAATCTAAAAATAGTTATTTCTATTGTTTTATTAACTACACGAAATTAACTTTAGTATATAAAACCCAAGGAATTATGGACAATACATCAGCAAACCAATTACAAGATTTACAGTATTTCGGAGAATTCGGAGGCGTCAATCCTTCGGTATCCGATTCTTCTACCTACACCTTTCTTTCAGCTAAGACCATGTTTGATACTTTTGAAGGAAATACGGAAGGCTGCTATTTATACACGCGGCACTCCTCCCCTTCCAATTTATATTTAGGCGAAGCTTTGGCCGCTCTAGAAGGTACCGAAACTGCCAATGTGTATGCAAGTGGTATGGGCGCTATAAGCTCTGTCATAATGCAACTCTGTGATGCAGGCGATCATATTGTGAGTAGCAGAACTATTTATGGGGGTACTTATGCCTTCTTAAAAAACTTCGTTAAAAAATTTAATATCAATACGGCTTTTGTAGATATCACCGCTCTTGACATTGTAGAGCAATCGATTACTTCAAAAACCAAAATGATTTACTGCGAATCAGTTAGTAATCCGCTACTTGAAGTTGCGGATATTGAGGCACTAGCAAAACTTGCAAAAAATCATGGTATTCCTTTGATAGTAGACAATACCTTTTCACCTTTATCTATAAAACCTGCTGCATTAGGTGCCGACATCATCATTCATAGTTTAACAAAATTTATCAACGGTACTAGTGACTGCGTTGCGGGTGCTGTTTGTGGTACTACAGATTTTTGTTTGAGTTTAAAGGATGTCAATAATGGAGCCGGTATGCTTTTAGGAAGTACCCTTGATAGCCTTAGAGCGGCATCTATTTTAAAGAACATGCGCACCTTACACATTCGGATGCAGAAGCATAGTGAAAATGCCCTATTCTTGGCGAAGAAATTCGAGAAAGATGGTTTTCGAGTGGCCTATCCCGGACTCGCGTCACATTCCGGACATGAAACTATGAAGCGTCAAATGAATTCCGCTTATGGTTATGGCGGATTATTGACTATGGATGTCGGATCGCTAGAAAGCGCAAATGCGTTTATGGAGTTGATGCAAACCGAAAAATTAGGATATTTAGCTGTTAGCCTTGGCTTTTATAAAACTTTGTTTAGTGCGCCAGGCACTTCTACTTCTTCAGAAATTCCGCTGGAAGAGCAAATAGAAATGGGCCTTTCAAATGGGCTCATTAGATTCTCTATTGGTTTAGATAATGACATTGATCGCACCTATAAAATGATGACCGACTGCATGAAAAGACTACATATCAAACCTAAAACTATTATGGCATAGCTCAGTTAAATGCGGTTTGCGTAACGCTTACCAAAAGCGTAATATTACAGGATAACCAACTAAAGGCATAATGGCAGAGCAAAATAAAAACAAGCATCGCGAAGATGAGAATATTGTAGAAAATAAAGAGCTAAATATTTGGGAAGCCTTACTTCCTGTTTTTATTCTGGTTGCTATGTTAGCTTATAATGTATTTGTTTTTGGCGATGACGCCCTTAGTGGTTCCAATCAGTTTATCTTATTGTTAGGCGGTGCAGTAGCTGCTATTGTTGGTTTCTTTAATAAAGTTTCGTACAAGCAAATGATGGCTGAAGTCGCTGAAAATGTAAAATCGACTACAGGTGCCTTACTCATACTGTTAATGGTTGGTGCATTATCAGGCACTTGGCTGATTAGCGGTATCATTCCCTCTATGATTTATTATGGGCTGCAAATATTAAATCCCACCATATTTTTAGCTGCTTGTGTGGTTATCTGTGCGATTATATCGATCGCTACAGGTAGTTCTTGGACTACCTCTGCGACCGTTGGTATTGCCTTGATAGGTATTGGTGAAGCCCTAGGGATTTCTTTAGGAATGACTGCTGGTGCCGTTTTATCAGGTGCTTATTTTGGGGATAAATTATCTCCATTAAGTGATACTACCAATCTGGCACCGGCTATGGCGGGTGGAGAACTTTTTAGTCACATTAAGTATATGACGATTACGACAATTCCAACCATAATAGTAACCTTAATTGTCTTTATCATATTAGGATTTACTATCGACACCTCAGGCAGCGCAGACACAGCAACTATACTAGCCGACATTGATAAAAGTTTTAATATAACGGGATGGTTGTTTCTTGTACCACTTGCGGTGATATTTATGATTGTAAAAAAAGCACCTCCATTGCTGGCCTTACTTATTGGAACGCTTCTAGGCGCCGTATTTGCTTTAATTTTCCAACCAGGAGTACTGGCTACCCTTGCAGGTGGAGAAGGTCTAGATTTTATATCGGGTTATAAAGGCATTTTAAATGCGATAACCGTTGAAACCGTTATTCCTACAGAGAATGAAAGTTTAGTAAAACTTTTTAAAGCTAAAGGAATGTATGGTATGCTAGGCACCATTTGGCTCATAATATGCGCCATGGTATTTGGTGGTATTATGGATGGTATCGGAGCACTCTCAAGAATTACAAAATCATTATTAGGTATGGCAAAAACAACCTTTGGGCTTTTTGCAAGTACGGTGGGAAGTTGTTTGGCGTTAAATGTAACCGCATCAGATCAATATTTAGCGATTGTAGTACCTGGCAAAATGTTTGCTAAAGCTTACGCTGACAGAGGATTAGCGCCTGAAAACTTAAGTAGAACATTAGAAGATTCTGGTACGGTGACTTCGGTGTTGATTCCGTGGAATACATGTGGTGCCTATCATAGTGGTGTTCTAGGTGTTAGTGTTTTAGATTATATGTTCTATGCTGTTTTCAATTGGCTGAGTCCGATTATGACGCTTATTTTTGCTGGTCTTGGCATTAAAATAAAGCAGTTGGTAAGTACTAAAGAGGAATAAAAAGCCTCCAATTTATTAATTCCACAAATTTGAGTGCCTATTGTGCGCTAAATCAAATCTCGTTTTTTTAATTTTACCAAAAATTTAAAACTTATGGCTTCAATAACATTACACGGAAACGCAGTAACATCAGTAGGTAGCTTACCCTCAGTAGGAAGTGCAGCACCTGATTTCAATTTAACCAAAGGCGATTTATCTGCCGCTACCTTATCTGATTATAAAGGAAAGAATGTGGTCTTGAACATCTTCCCTAGTATTGATACAGGTACTTGTGCGCAGTCTGTTCGTCAATTTAACACAGAAGCGGCTGAGCTTGACAATACAGTTGTATTGTGTATCTCTAAAGATTTACCATTTGCCCAAGGGCGTTTTTGCGGCGCTGAAGGCATAAAAAATGTAGAAATGTTATCAGATTTTAGAGATGGTAACTTTGGCAAAGCTTATCAAGTTGAATTTACTGCTGGGCCTTTAGTTCCATTACATTCAAGAGCGGTTGTTGTTATTAATACCGAAGGAAATGTTATTCACACAGAGCAGGTAGGCGAGATTGTAGATGAACCAAATTACAAAGCAGCATTAGAAGCACTTGCAAATGCCTAAAGAATCATTCTTAAAAAATAGATGGAAGAGCGTCGGCTTCGCTTTACGCGGAGCCCTTCTTTTAATTCGAACAGAGGCAAGTATTAAAGTGCAGGTTTTTATCGCTATTGTAATGACAGCGGCCGGGTTCTTTTTTGAGATTTCTAGTACTGAATGGATCTTACAGATATTAACCATTGCCATCATTATGGGTGCTGAGGGTTTGAATACCGCGATTGAAAAAGTATCTGATTATATACAACCTGAATTTGATGAGAAAATCGGATTTATAAAAGATGTTTCCGCGGGCGCTGTAATGTTAGTTTCTATTGCTGCTACAATTATCGGTTTCATCATTTATTTACCAAAGATTTTTTTGCTGTTTTAAGGCATCGCCTTTCCATTACAAATTTGTATTTTTACCCCCAGAATCTACTGTTGAATGGCAAAAAAGGCAAAAAAGACCAAGGCAAAAATCACTAAAAAACCTAGATCTTATAAATTATCCAAACAAAATAAAATTATACTGGGAAGCCTGTTAACGCTTTTCAGCATTGCCCTTTTCTTTTCTTTCATCTCATTTTACTTCAATTGGAAAGACGATCAAAGTCTTCTTACGGAATTCCAAAACAGAAACGAAGAAGCTAAAAACTTGCTCAACAAATTTGGCGCAGCCATTAGTCACTTTTTCATCTACAAAGGCTTCGGACTAGCAGCATTAACTATTCCATTTTTGCTATGTCTGAAAGGCTTATACATGTTTCTTGGGCTTGACCAGAAGGGAATGCTAAAAAAATGGATCTGGGGTCTCGTCTTTATGATCTGGATTTCGATCGCCTTAGGCTTTTTCGCCTATGAACAACCCTTGCTAGGCGGACTCATTGGGTATGAAATGAATGATTTTATACAAGATTATATCGGCAAAATAGGTGTGTTTCTTTTGCTCATATTCGGATTGATTTTTATTTTGGTTCGCCTTTTTAAATTCTCTCCTGATGAAATAGGTAATTGGTTCAGTAGAAAAGCGGACGCTGTAAAATCGGAATTTAAGACGAGTTCGAAGCAAAAATCAAATGAAGTGGGCACTACTTTGTCTTTAGATACTGAAGATGAAGTTCCTGTAGTGATCGACACTTATACGCACAAAAAAGATATTCCTCCTTTAGTTCAAGAAAAAGTCGTTGATGATTTTGAGATAACCGTACCTGTTGAAGAAGAAGCTGAAGAAGAGTTGGCGATGGAAGTAGAAAAAGTCGTCGAAGAAAAATTAGAAAGTGATAACATTGCCGCTAAACTAGTTGATGATTTCGGAGAATTTGACCCTACATTAGAATTAGGTAACTATAAGTTTCCGAGTATTGATTTATTAGATCAACACGGGGCTACGGGTGGTATTACCATCAATCAAGAAGAACTTGAAGAAAATAAGAACAAAATTGTAACTACGCTCAAAAACTATAAGATTGGTATTGCACAGATCAAGGCAACCATTGGGCCAACGGTAACACTTTATGAAATTGTTCCTGAAGCTGGTGTTCGAATTTCTAAAATTAAAAATTTAGAAGATGATATTGCGCTTTCTTTAGCTGCCTTGGGTATTCGTATCATTGCCCCTATTCCAGGTAAAGGTACCATTGGTATTGAAGTCCCGAACAAAAATCCGAGTATTGTTTCTATGCGTTCGGTAATTGCATCTACCAAATTTCAAAAGGCCGAAATGGAATTGCCAATAGCTTTTGGCAAAACGATTAGCAATGAAACATTTGTCGTGGATTTGGCAAAAATGCCTCATATGTTGATGGCAGGTGCTACTGGTCAAGGTAAATCTGTAGGATTGAATGCGGTGCTCACATCTTTGCTGTATAAAAAGCATCCCGCGGAAGTTAAATTTGTTTTGGTTGATCCGAAGAAAGTAGAATTAACCCTTTTTAATAAAATTGAAAGACATTATTTAGCCAAATTACCAGATTCTGAAGACGCTATTATAACCGATAATACAAAGGTTATTCATACGCTAAATTCGCTCTGTATTGAAATGGATAATCGCTATGAACTATTAAAAAATGCCATGGTTCGTAATATCAAAGAATATAACGTCAAATTTAAAGCTAGAAAACTGAATCCGAATGACGGGCATATGTTCTTGCCTTATATTGTTTTAGTCATTGATGAATTTGCTGATTTGATCATGACCGCTGGTAAAGAAGTAGAGACTCCTGTTGCTCGTTTGGCACAATTAGCAAGAGCTATCGGTATTCATTTGATTATTGCTACACAGCGACCTTCGGTAAATGTGATAACGGGTATTATTAAGGCCAACTTCCCAGCTAGAATAGCATTTAGAGTAACCTCAAAAATTGATTCAAGAACTATTTTAGATTCTCAGGGTGCCGATCAGCTCATCGGTCGTGGTGATATGCTGTTCACTCAAGGAAACGACGTCACGCGTATTCAATGTGCTTTTGTTGATACGCCAGAAGTAGCTAGAATAACAGAATTTATAGGTTCGCAAAGAGCCTACCCAGAAGCGCACCAATTACCAGAGTATGTAGGGGAAGATTCTGGCACTAATATTGATTATAACATCTCCGAAAGAGACGCAAAATTCCGTGAAGCAGCAGAAGTGATTGTTATTGCTCAACAAGGTTCGGCCTCCTTAATTCAGCGGAAGTTGAAATTAGGCTATAATAGAGCAGGTAGAATCGTAGATCAATTAGAAGCAGCGGGAATTGTAGGTCAATTTGAAGGAAGTAAAGCGAGACAGGTCTTAGTAGCAGATTTGGTCGCTTTAGAGCATTTACTTAATAATGAAATTCAGTAAAGATGAAGAAGTTAATTGTAGTACTAGTTTTAGTTTTAACAGCAAATATTTCTAGCGCACAAGATTCGGCAAAAGCCAAAGCGCTTTTAGATGAGGTGCATACCAAAATAAAGGGGTACGAGAATATTTTCGTTGATTTTAAATATATTTTAAATAATGAGGAAGCAGATATCAATCAAGAAGCGCGAGGTGATGTGACCTTAGCCGGTGAAAAATACCTGTTTAATATTTTCGGAACACAGCAATTGTATGACGGTAGTAAGGTGTATACCATAGTGCCAGAGAATGAGGAAGTATCAATAGAAAATAAGTCAGAAGACGAAAACGCTTTTACCCCGTCAAAAATGCTAACTTTTTATAAAGAGGGACATACCTACACTTGGGATATTCTTCAAAACGTTCAAGGGCGAAAAATTCAATATGTTAAATTGGTCCCGATGGATACGAATGCTGAAATCAAATCTATTTTGATGGGCGTTGATGCCGAAACCAAGCATATTTACAAATTAATCTATTCAGGCGATAATGGTACTACAACCACCATTACTGTTAATTCTTTTAAAACAAATCAGCCTTTGTCGAAAAGCTTATTTACTTTTGATGAAAGTAAATATAAGTCTGACGGCTATTATATAGAAAGAAATTAGAATTTCTAGTTGAGTATAGGAGCTAGTTGGTTGGCAGAAAATAAGGTAGTCGTTAAAAGTTGATCAAATGATTTGATTGGTTTTTAACGATTAGCTTTTAATTGAATATCCTGTATTACTTTGTTTACTGAAATTATCTGATGAAGCTAAAGACGCAGTATTGAGAATTCTCGACCGGTATATATTATCTCGATTTTTATTTAATTTAGTGACCTCGTTTGTTATCATGATGTTCATCTTCATATTTCAATCGATTTGGTTATTTATTGATGACCTTGCTGGCAAAGGTCTCGATATGATGATTATCGGGAAGTTTTTCTTTTACAAAATGCCCGAGCTAACCGAAAAGGTACTGCCGCTCACAGTTCTGCTTTCCTCAATTATCACCTTCGGTTCGTTTGCTGAAAATTATGAATTCGCTGCTATGAAAGCCTCTGGTATTTCGTTGCAAAGAGCCATGCTACCTATTATTGTTTTTGTAGTCTTACTAGGCGGAGTTACCTTTTATTTTGCAAATAGTGTTATACCAGCTTCGGAGCAAAAGATATTCTATTTACGGCGAAATATTGCCAAATTAAAACCCGCTATTGCTATTGCAGAGGGCGTTTTTAGTGATTTTGAAACTGCCGATATGAATATCAAGGTGGATCGGAAGTATGGCGAAAATGATAATTTTTTAGAGAATGTTATCATTCATCAAAAAACCAAAACCAACGTCAACTATCGCGTAATTAAATCTATAAAAGGAGAATTAAAAAGTAGTGAAAAATCAAATCTGATTCAACTGGTTCTAAATGACGGGCATTTGTATCAGACTGTTGAAACCAAAAAGAAAGATAGCCGAAAGTACCCTTTTGCTAAAGCTTATTTTGACACCTATACAATGAATATTGATCTTTCAGAGTTCAATAATGTGGATCTAGAAGAGGAAAAAGAACTACGGACAGAGAAAATGAAAAATATTTCTCGGCTACGTAAAGACATTGATTCTATTCAAAAAGACAATATACGGCGGGTAACTTCTTATTCAAAATCCACATTAACACGCATAGGCGCTTTTGTAGCACTACCTGCTTTAGATACAACACTTAACAGAGCAATGCTAATGAATGATACAATTCGCAAAGATTTTGATCCTTCAAAGCAAAATATTATAAGTTTATTTAATGACTGGCAGAAAATTCAAGTGCTGAGTTCTGCAAAAAATTCTGCAACTAACGTTTTAACAACTGTAAAGGGCAAAAAGAAAGAAATGGACAAACGCTATGAATTTCACAGAAGGCATATTCTTTCGCTACATAAGAAGTTTGCTTTAGCATTTTCATGTATTATTCTTTTCTTTGTAGGTGCACCTTTGGGTGCTATCATTAGAAAAGGAGGATTAGGCTTACCAATGGTTATCGCTATTGTTTTGTTTTTGGTGTATTACTTTTTAGGTGTTTTTGCCGAAAATTATTCTAAAAAAGGAAATATTCATCCTATGCTAGGTGCCTGGTTATCTACTTTGGTCATGTTACCTTTGGGTTTTGTTTTGACTAAAAGGGCTACAGCCGATAAAGGATTAATGTCCTTTGGTAGAGTTATTGACTTTTTTAAAAGGGTATTTAAAAAAAAAGATAAAGAAGCTATTTCATGATACCAACTAAGGAAAAAAATATACAACTCAATACTATCGAAGAAGCTATTGCTGATATTCGGGCCGGTAAGGTCATTATTGTAGTTGATGACGAAAACAGAGAAAATGAAGGCGACTTTTTGGCTGCTGCCGAATTAGCAACGCCCGAAACGGTTAACTTTATGGCTACCCATGGTAGAGGGCTTATTTGTGCACCCTTGACCGAAGGACGTTGTACTGCTCTTGGTTTACATATGATGGTTAATCATAATACAGACCCATTAGAAACGGCTTTTACGGTCTCTGTTGACTTGAGAGGTAATGGGGTTACTACTGGAATTTCTGCTGCCGATAGATCAAAAACCGTTTACGCACTCACAGATCCTGCAACCAAACCTCATGATTTGGCTCGACCTGGACATATTTTTCCCTTAGTGGCTAAAGAGGGTGGAGTTTTAAGAAGAACTGGACATACCGAAGCTGCTATCGATTTTGCGCGCTTAGCAGGTCTTAAACCTGCAGGTATTATAGTTGAAATCATGAATGAAGATGGTACTATGGCAAGACTACCTCAATTAATGGAAGTTGCCAAGAAGTTCGATTTGAAAATAGTTTCTATTGAGTCGCTTATCGCCTATCGCATGGAACATGATAGCCTCATTGAAAAAAAGGAGGACTTCGAAATTACCACCCGATTTGGTGATTTTAGATTGCGGGCCTATAAGCAAACAACCAATAATCATATTCACATTGCACTTACGAAAGGAAGTTGGAGCAAAGATGAACAGGTGCTAACTCGGATCAATTCTACCTTGGTGAATAATGATGTTTTGGGCACTCTAACAAACAATCCTGATAAGAAATTAGAAGATATGTTTCATGCCATCAATACAGAAGGCAAAGGGGCTATCGTCTTTATTAATCAAGATTCAGAATCATTAAATCTTCTATCTCGCTTGACGGAATTGAAAGAATTGCAAAAGCAAGGTATTCATAAAGCACCTCCTTTAGATATGGATACGCGCGATTTTGGAATTGGCGCACAGATTTTGCATGATATTAATATATCTAAAATGCGTTTACTGACCAATCGACAGCAGACCAAGAGAGTTGGTATTGTAGGGTACGGGCTAGAGATAGTTGACTATGTGAAGTATTAAAAGTGGAAATTACATATGCTCTTGAATAATTTTTACCATATTTTTCGCTCGCTGCTTTACTTCTTCCTCACTCCATCCTAATTTGATGAGACAAGAAATAGTTCTTCCTATCCAATGATCAGATAGCGAAAAATCGACTGTATAAAAGTCTTGAAGTTGATTACGAACCTCTTGCGGAAGTTTTCCTAATGATTTTAATTCCGTTAAATGTTCCCATTTGCGATAGTAGTGCCAGGTATTGTCAAACCAATAAAAACAAGCATCCACTCCCCCATCTCCTAAAGCCTGATGTACTTTTTGAGTTGTTTTTAAGTCCGGTAAAAAGAAACTCAAAAACGCATAACTCTCCTCACCGCCTTCTGGTACGCGTCTAAAAGTTACTTCAGGAATCGTTTCTAGTGCATCCCTTAAAACCGAATAATTTTTTCTTTGGATGGATAAAAACTCATCCAATCGTTCTATTTGTGCCAAACCCACCGCAGCATTCAATTCAGAAATTCTATGATTATAGCCTAAAAACGGATGCGATTCCGCACCTCGGTCTTTTCCGACGTGGTCATGCCCATGATCCGAATAGTGATCTGCATTCGATTTATAAGCTTCGTTATTGGTAATTACAGCGCCACCTTCTCCGCAAGTAATTGTTTTTACATAGTCAAAGGAGAAACAACCTAAATCGCCATAACTACCTAAAGGTTTCCCTTCAAAAGTACCTCCAATCGCCTGACAAGCGTCTTCAAGCAACAATAAATTATGAGTATCACAAATATCTTTTAAAGCCTTTAAATCAGCCATAGAACCACACATGTGTA
>RCNE010000982.1_pt1 | contig 15505 bp, 14 predicted proteins | sample 2041361 | NCBI WGS metagenome assembly RCNE01 (sample SAMN09708229, study PRJNA481090) | Marine sediment metagenome, whole genome shotgun sequencing project.
ATTGCACAAGCGTCTGTACCCCAACCTCGGTGTCGTTGACCAAGAGCACACGGGCAAACGTGCCCGGAGCGGCAGCATCGACCTCCATCTCAAGGTCGTCTTGGATTCCTGCGACTTTCTTGCGCAACACGGGACCCGAACCTTCGACGAGGCGAACCGCGGTCAAGAACCCCGAATCGCCCTCGAGCCAGGACGCGGCTGTGATCATGCGCCGACGGGTCGCCGGGTCGCGCGGCACAAACGCGAGCACACACGGGCGCCAGTCTCGTTTTCCCGCAGGCTCCTGGTGAAGCGCTCGCAGGTGATGCCGGGCTCGGGTGTAGTGGTGCGAGCCCGAACTGTCGACCCACCGATCCGGTGTCTCCCGGTGTCGGAGGTAGTTGAACAGGCCCACAAAAACGAGCGCAGCCAAGGCGCCAGCCAGCGGGTTGATCGCAACGATTGACCCGGCACATGCAATAGTCCCGAGAAGGCTCAGTCGAGCGTCGAACCACCGAAACCGAGGTCGAAATGACGTACTGCCAGCTCTGATCTCGTAGTACGTCGCATAGTTGATCAGGCCATAACTGGCGAGGAAAAACATAGAAATCACGGGTGCAATCGCATTGAGATCACCGGCCGCCACGGTGATGAAAGCGATGAGCATCGACAGTCCGAGCGCCCGTCGCGGGTTGTTCGTAGGACCGTTACCGACGGCGAAGAACTCCAATCGCGGGAGCACGCGGTCCTCACCGAGGCGCTGCATGACGCGCGGGCCACCGAGTGCCGATGCCAACGTGGAGGACAACGTGGCAGCGAGCACGCCCACGAGCATCGTCCACTCGATGATCGAGAAATCGCCCATGATCGTCGTGGTGTTGGCAGCCAATACCGCGGCGGGCGCAGCTCCTGCGAGCAAGACGATCACCGCAATGTAGATCACCGTGGACACTCCGACGGCCGTGAACGTTCCTCTGCTGATCGAGCGACCGGGGTCTCGGAGATCTCCCGACATCGCAACACCCTGGCTAAAGCCCGTCACCGCGGGGAAGAACACCGCAAAGGTTTCCCAAAAGCCGACGCCCGACCCTTGACTGCCGACGTTGTCCGAGAAGACGTCCGCGTCGAAGTCGCCGACTGCCCCGAGGAAGAACGACAGCAACGCCATGACCAGGAGGACCATGACCAGGTACTGAAGGCGCGTTGCCAGGTCAGCGCCAATGATTGCAACCCCACTGAGAACAAGCACCAGACCGGCCGCCACAAGCTGAATCATCAACGTCGAGTCACTGTTGAACGCAATAACGGTGGCTTCTGCAAAACCAATCGCGTAGAAGGCGATCGACACGGAGATCGCGAGGTAGAGGACAACACCAACTGCGCCACCGAACTCGATCCCCAGCGTTCGCGAGATGAGAAAATACTCCCCTCCCCCACGAACTTTCATGTTCGTGGCCACAACGGACAGCGAGATGCTCGTCAGCACCGAGACAACCGTCGCGAGGCCCAGAATGAGCAGCGCTTGCACGAGCCCAACGGAGCCGACCACGTAGCCAACCCTGAGGAACAGAACGAGGCCGAGAATGGTGAGAATGCTGGGGGTGAAGACTCCGCCAAACGTGCCGAGCGTTCCGCCCTCGGACGTCTGGGTTGTGACGGGGCGATCGCTCAACGGCAGCTCGATCGGATCGCAGCACTCGACATGCGCGAATTCTAACCTCATGCGCCCATTGCCTGTCTCGAAAGACGACCGCTCTCGAGCGACGAGTTTCGGCGATCTTTGGACGAAGGATCAACTATGGCAGACTTTGTGGTATTCACACTCCGTATTTGCGCCTGCACAGTGGATGTATGACTACAACAACTCCTCCCCAATCCGTCTCGGCTGATCCAGCTGGTGTTGTTTATGAGATTGCCATGAATGACGTGCGAGCAACTGAACTACTCGCAGACGGAAAGCTCACTTCGATCTCGGGCCACGGGGCCCGTACCTTCGTGTTGTCTGAGGTTGCGGGATGACTGCTCGATCAATCCTGGTCCTGGTTTCGATCATCTCGACAGGCCTGATGGGCGGTCTGTTCTTCGGTTGGATGGTCACGGTTATCCCAGGCCTTCGGGTCATCGATGACACCACTTATATCGCAACAATGCAATCGATCAACGTGAAGATCGTGAACCCCGCATTTGTCATCCCATTCATCCTCACGCCGGCACTCTTAGCGATCGCCGGTCTGTTCGAATACCGCATCGGGCATCAACGACGAGCAGGACTGCTCTGGGCGTCAGCGCTCACCTACGTCGTCGGCGTCCTTGCCGTCACCGCCGGGGGGAACATTCCGTTGAACAATGCGCTCGACGCCTTCGATCTCGAATCCGCTTCGCCATCGCTGGCCCTGAATGAGCGGTCAGGTTATGAAGGACCATGGAACAGATGGCATCTGGCCCGGACAATCGCAGCAAGTGTCTCATTCGGAATAGCCGCTGCATCTGCGGTCGTCACGGAAACTGGTGAGTGAACCGACATGCCAAACACCGACATGCCAAACAATGTGATCGCACAACAACTCGACGCAATCGCGGCGACGGGAATCGACAACCTCGAAAAGACGAATGACCCTTTGGCTGAGGCCCTGTATTACCTGCGCATGGATGGGCTGTTCTACTGCCAGTCCGAGCTGACGGCGCCGTGGGGCATCGACCTACCACCGCTCCCCGACTGTCTCTGGTTTCACGTCGTGACCAAAGGTGAGTGTCTGTTGACCGACTCCTCTGGCGATACGACCCACCTAATGGCAGGCGACGTTGCGGTGCTTCCACATGGTGCCGGACATTCTGCGGTCGACCGGCCCGGAGCGGCGACCCCTATTGTGTTCGACCTCCCCCATCAGTACGTCAGTCGCCAATACGCAGTGCTGCGCCACGGCGGTGGCGGAGAGGAAGCCACAATCATCTGCGGGGTCGTCCAGCTGGGCCACCCAGCGGCGCGAAGACTTCTCCAAATGCTCCCAGAAGTTGTACATATCGATGCAGAGACTCACCAGTCCGACTGGCAATGGCTTCCTACCCTCCTAACAATGGTCGGAGCCGAAACGCAGTCGACGCGGCCTGGCGGCGAAACCGTCGTCACCAGAATCTGCGACGTCCTCGTCATACAGGCCATTCGTTCGTGGATCGACACGGACCCCGCGGCGCACGGCGGATGGCTCGGTGCGTTGCGAGACCCTTCCATCGGCCAGGCAATATCGCTGATACATGCAAGTCCGGATCACGACTGGACCGTGACCGAGCTCGCCGCTGCAGTTGGCCTGTCGCGCTCGGGTTTCTCGGCGCGATTCAGTGAGTTCGTCGGCATTGCTCCAAAGCAGTACCTCACTGAGTGGAGGATGCAGCTCGCACAAGACATGCTCCGCCGCGAAGATGCATCGATTCTCGCGATCGCCACGCGACTCGGCTACGGCTCTGAAGCGGCGTTCAGCCGGGCATTCAAACGCGAGACTGGCCTGGCTCCCAGCCATGCCCGCGGCCGAACCGCTGACGAGTTGTCCCTTGAACAACACACAGCGTTCACAATCTGAAATGATGGCAACGTGCTCGAATCCCTCCGATCCGTCGTCAGTCTCAAACCAAGAGAACGAGACCGCACCACCCGTCGACTCGCCGCCGCAGCGAACATCGACGACGTTCGGCTCCTCGCCAAGAAACGCCTGCCAGCCGGGGTGTTCGACTACATCGATGGTGCAGCCGAAGACGAACACGCCATGGCTCGAAATGCGAGCCGGTTCTCCGACCGAACGTTGGTACCGCGCGTGCTTCGAGATGTCTCCCAGCTCGACACCTCGGTCACGGTGCTCGGCGAACCAGTTGCGATGCCACTCATCATTGCGCCAACGGGATTTCCACGGATTGCTCACCCCGAAGGAGAACTCGCCACGGCTCGAGCAGCAGCGAGCGCGGGTATTCCGTTCTCCCTGTCAACAATGGGAACACGGTCGATTGAAGAGGTCGCAGCTGTCTCAGCCGGCCGCAAGTGGTTTCAGGTCTACGTGTGGCGAGATCGTGAGCTCACAAAGGACATGCTCGCCCGTTGCAAGGACAATGGCTTCGAGGCATTGTTCATCACGGTCGACACCGCGGTGCTTGGGCGACGCGAACGCGACGTTCGGCGAGGTATGTCGCTCCCTCCCAAGATCGGGCTCGACACATTCATCGAAGGTGCACTCCGACCTGGGTGGGTGCTCGAGTTTCTCCGGAACGATCCAATCGTGTTCTCAAACGTCGCTGTCAGTACCGCACGGTTGGGCAACGACACCGAGGATGGATCGTCCGCGGTCTCTCTTGCCGACTACATCAACAGCCAGTTCGATCCGCGACTCTCCTGGGAAGACATCTCGTGGATCCGTTCACAGTGGGATGGACCAGTCATTCTCAAAGGTGTGCAATCGATCGCCGACGCAGAGATTGCAGTGTCGGAAGGCATCGATGCGATTGCGTTGTCGAATCACGGTGGTCGCCAGCTCGACACATCACCAGCGATCATCGACCTCGTTGCCCCAGTAGCTGATGCAGTCGGGGGCGATATCGAAATCTATTGCGATGGCGGAGTCCGCCGAGGCAGCGACGTTGTGAAGGCGGTCGCGCTCGGGGCAAACGCGTGCATGATTGGCCGCCCGCACCTTTACGGCCTCGCCGCAGGCGGCGAAGCGGGAGTTCGCCACGTGCTCGACTTCTTCCAAGATGGAATCGAGCAGACGATGGCGCTCACCGGGGTTTCCTCCATGAGTGAGGTCGACAGATCGCTGGTGACCGAACCCTGACTGTGATCCGAACCGTGCCAGTGCGAACACCGAAGTATCATCGCAGCATGGTGACGACCATGGTTCCCAGTGAAGCGCTGCTCCCGAATGTGCTGCCGTCCAATCGCTTGAACGAGCGAGGCATGGCGACGAAACCTCTTCGCGATGAATTGCGGCGAATCAGCAACATTCGCAACACCTTCACCGTCCTCGGGGCGCTGGGAATGTCGTTCGGCGTGGTTGGTCTCGCTGGGTATCTCCATACGTGGTGGGCGTACCTCGCGGCTTTTGTCCTCATGACTCGAGGTCATGGAGGGCTCAACATCCTTGGCCATGAGGCAGCACATCGGCTCCTGTTCTCCAACCGACGCATGAACGACTTCGTCGGTCGATGGCTCCTGGGTTACCCCACGTTCCAGGCAATGCTGGCGTACCGACGTGCACACTTCGCCCACCACCGAGACGAGATGGGACCAGAAGAACCCGACCTGTCGTTGTACAGCGGATATCCGGTTCCCCGCGACTCGTGGCGACGCAAACTCCGTCGCGATGCCACGGGCGTGAGTGCATACAAGAACTTCCGCGGACTGGCACGCGCTGCGCGAGGCGGCGCCCGTGAAGCGCATCAGATCTTTGCGGCCCAGGCAGTGATGATCATCGGCGCACTCGCCGTTGGACGACCGCTGATGTACCTCGTGTGGCTCCTGTCCTGGTCGACGGTGTGGCGTGTCTCGAACCGACTTCGTTCGATTGCCGAACATGGCGGGTTGATCCGCTCCAAGGATCGCCGCCTGACCACACACGTCATACGACAGTCGCTCGTCCCCCGCTTTTGGATCGTGCCGTACAACACCGGTTGGCACCTCGCCCACCACGTCGACATGGGCGTTCCTTGGCGAAACCTTCCCCGACTACACCAAGAACTCGTCGAAGCTGGTTGGGTCGTCGAGGACCTTGAGTACCCCACGTATCGGTCGTTCTGGAAGGCAGCGAGCTCCGGTTCGGTCAAACAACCAGATGTCGAAGGAGCAGGGTCCGGGCGCTCCTCAATGCTCAGCTTCTAAGTCGCAGGACCGTCAGGTCACGGTTGCGCGGAATTTCTCCAACAGGTGTGCGCCAGCTTCGATGGGTTCATAGTGCGGAGTTTCTCCATCGGCGACGACACATTCGACGTATGCATCCCAGTTCGCGTTGTGGAAGAACGGGATCGTGAGCCGGCGCTCTGCATGTCGACCCTCTGGCACGACCACACGGTGCATTGTCGAACGCCAACGGTCGTTGGTCCACCGCTGCATCAGATCGCCGATATTGATGACGAGTGCTCCATCTGGGGCGACAACATCGAACCACGAGCCATCCACATCCTGTACCTGGAGACCAGGCTCGGCATCGAGGCGCAGGATGGTGAGCGTTCCGTAGTCGGTGTGTGCCCCGGCGCGAAATGCGCCACCTTCGGGTTGGTCACGGAGCGCCGGATAGTGCGCGAGTCGCAGAGCAGAGCCATGTTCGTCGATGAACGGAACAAACCATCCCCCGCCCAGACCGAGCGCGTGAGCGAACAACTCCATGATCGTCGACGCCAAATCGGCCATCGCCACGAAGTACGCCTCCATCGCCGGCTGAAGCTCGGGCATAGCCGGCGGCCACAGGGTGGGCGCCCAGACGTCCCGCTCGACGGCCGTCATCTGGTCGACAGGCCGAGGCGGCTTGCCCACGGGGCCCACGCTGTAGGCCTCCTTGAGATCGGGTACCGCCGAGCCGCCGATGGATCGGTTGAGTGCTTCGCTCGAAAACGGCGCATACCCGTACGGATACGTGGGATCGGGCTTCGCTGCGCCCAACCGGTCAACGAGTGGCAGGTCGAAAAAGGCGAGCGCTGCACGGTGAGCTTGCGAGATGATTTCTTCATCGATGCCATGGCCCACGACCGAGAAGAAGCCCACTTCGGTACACGCCTCGTCGATCAGCCGGCCGACGGCTTGGCGATCTGCGTCGTTGGACTCGTTGAATCCGGCAAGGTCGATGATCGGCAGGCTCACGGCCTCTGCCCCGTTGCATCCAGGAGCGACATGGCGTCGAGGAGCAGGTCTTCACCGCCGGGGGCGGTGAGCAGGCCCACTCCCATCGAGCGGGTATCAGCCGTGTTCGGTATTGAATACACCGCCTGAGGGCCACCCCCGAGACTGCTTGGAGCGCTCAGACGGAAACACTCTCGACGAAAGTCGACCAATTGTTGGAGGTTCCAGCTGATCAGTGGACCACGGTGCGGCAGCACCGGAAGTACCAGCATGCTGCCTGGCCGGACCATCTCCTGCAGCTCGTGGCAATAGACAGCTCGCTGCTTGAGATCCGCCTCTTTCGTGGCTTCGTTATCACCGTCGAGTTCTTCGCACCGGCGTAAACGTTGCTGTACATCGTCGGCCAGGTGGTGCCCGTGCTCAAGAACCCACGGGCCAATAGTCCTCCATATTTCGCGGCTCTGAATTCGTGCGAACAGATCGCCCACATCGGCGCTGGTGTACGACGCGATGTCGGCGTCCTGCGGTTCAACTCCGTAGTTGGCCGCAAGGCGATCGGCCACGGTTCGTGCGGCCATGGAGGTTTCGTCGTCGATATCACCGAACACGTCGCGAGCGAACATCACCGAATGGACGGGGGTTTGATCATGTGAGTCTGGTGCGAGCATTCGTAATGCACGAGCGAGCGAGACGACCGAGCGACCAAGGAGTCCAACGGCATCGAGCGACGGTGCGAGAGGCAACACCCCAGAGGAGTCGATGGCTCCATGGGTCGGCCGAATGCCGTGCACCCCGCACACCGCGGCTGGCACCCTGATCGAGCCTGCGGTATCGGTGCCCAGTCCAACATCGGCCAATCCAGCAGCGACTGCCGATGCCGACCCGGACGATGAGCCTCCGCAGAACAGATCAGGGGCTCGCGTGTTGATCGGCGGCTGCCCTTCACCCACATCGCCAATGAGCGAATACGCAAGTTGGTCCATCTTCGTCAGCCCAATCAAGTCCGCGCCAGCAGTAAGCAGCAGCTCGATAACCGGTGCGTCCGTGCGACTTGGTTCGTGTGAAGTGCGCCAGGCCGGATGGCCAAATGAGCTTGTGTGGCCCTCGATCGCGAACATGTCCTTCGCGACGAACGTGAGATCGGCGAGTGTCCCGTCAGATTGACCCGAGCGCCGCAGTGTCGAGGCAACAAACGCATGCACATCAAGTGGGGTCAACGCTGCGTTGCTCATGCTGCTCGACTCGACAGGATCGTTCGGGTGATCAGCCGCTGCAGTGGCTCGGTCGCCTCGTCGATCAGTGCGAAAATATCCTCCACGTCGAGGGGCTCTCCCAATCCTGCTGCGGGATTCGAGATCAGCCCTATGGAGCAGTACTCGAGCCCGGCTTCGACGGCGAGAGCAACTTCGGGATACCCGGTCATACCCACGAGGTCACCACCCAGTCGTCGCATCATTGTTATCTCGGCGGGGGTTTCGAAACGAGGCCCATTCGTTGCACAATACACACCGCCATCGATCAGCTCGATCTGCTCAGCGGCGGCGGCGTTGCGGACGACCGCTCGAAAGCGAGACGAATACGGATCGGTCATGTCCGTGTGATGTGCAGCGGCAGAAAACGGTTCGGTCGATCCGTCGAAGAACGTGTCAGCACGTCCTGTCGTGAAGTTGAGGTAGTCCGAGATGAGCACGAGTCGGCCGGGGGTCATCTCCGTACTGATTCCGCCGCTCACCGCCGTGGCAAGAATTGTTCGAACGCCGACCTCGCGAAGCGCCCAGATGTTCGCTCGATAGTTAATGCCCGATGGAGGTACCGAATGTGCGCTGCCATGGCGAGCTAGGAACGCAACGGACTGTCCGTGCCAGCTGCCTGTTGTGACAGTGGCTGGTCCAAACGGTGTGGAGATTTCCGAGCTCGATCGATCGGTGAGGGACGGGAGGTCATACAGACCACTTCCGGTGATCAGGCCAAACATCGCGCAACTTCAGCTCGGATAGCCGGACTGATCATCAGTGTGCGGACGTGTCGGCGAGCGCTTCGTCATGCGACTCCCCATGGAATCGAGAAACGATCGCCACGACGATGCCGCCGATCACGAGACCGACGACAGCGGAGAGCGCTGTGTTGACGAGCCACGCAAGGACTCCACCGATACCGCCCACGTCTCGAACAGACTCTTCCAAGTCGTGCACGAAGTCGTAGGGCAAATCCCATCCGAGTTCATGAGCGCCAACGATGAGGATGTGGCCGCCGACCCACAACATCGCGGCCGTCCCGATGACCGATAGCCACGTCAACAGCTTTGGCATTCCTGCGACCATTACACGCCCGATGCGCTGTGATGACTCGGATTCCCGGCCCGCAAGCGACAGACCGATGTCGTCCATCTTCACGATCAACGCCACGACGCCGTACACCATCAATGTGATGAAGAGCGCAACGACGACCATGATGACCGCCCGCGAGACGAAGCTCTCGTCGATCACTTCTTTGAGCGAAATCACCATGATCTCGGCGGAAAGAATGAAGTCGGTTCGAACAGCGCCTGCGATGGTCGCAGCTTCGGCGTCTTCACCCTGCATGGCCACTGGCACATCGTGGTCGTGGTCGTCGCCTTTCAGCTTGTGATAGATCTTCTCGGCGCCCTCGAAGCACAAGAACGCGCCGCCGAACATCAAGATGATCTCGACCAGCAGCGGCACGAACTCGCTGAGGAGTAATGCGGCCGGAAGAATGAAGACTAGCTTGTTACGCAGTGATCCCTGAGCAATCTTCTTGATGATCGGGAGTTCTCTGTCGGCGGCCAAACCCTGCACATAGGCAGGTGTCACTGCGGTGTCATCGACGACCACACCGGCAGCCTTGGCGCTCGCACGCCCGGCCGCCGCGCCAACGTCGTCGATCGATGCGGCCGCGAGTTTTGCCAACGCAGCGACATCATCAAGCAAACCGACCAGGCCACCGGCCATATCTCACCCTCACCAACACAGACGAACAATGTCGCAGGCTAATTGGCCGAACCGCTCATGGCGTAGACCAATGAACGTAGGATTCGCCCATGTTCGACGCCTCGTTGATCACCGATGATCAGGTTCAGTCCTTTCGCACCGACGGCGCTGTCGTGGTACGAGGCCTCTTTGCCGACTGGGTCGAAACAATTCGTGCCGGCATCGAGCGCAACATGGCCAATCCTGGTCCGTTCGCAGCCGAGAACACCGTGGCTGGCGAGCAAGGTCGGTTCTTCGATGACTACTGCAACTGGCAAGCCATACCCGAGTTCAACCAGGTCGTGCGCGAGTCAACCGCAGCTGCCGTTGCAGCTCGGCTCATGGCGTCGTCTACAGCGCAGATGTTCCACGAGCACGTGCTCGTGAAGGAACCCGGTACCACGAAGCCGACGCCCTGGCATCAAGACTCGCCGTACTATTTCGTCGAGGGTGAACAAACGGTGAGTCTGTGGTCTCCCATGGATTCTGTCGACCACGCAACGTTACGGGTGGTCGCTGGCTCCCATAGGTGGGACAAACCGGTGTTACCCACGCGGTGGTTGAAGGGGGACGACTTCTTCCCAAATGACGGCGAATACTTGCCGGTGCCGGATCCAGACGCCGACCCCGACTCCTATCGAGTCCTCGAGTGGAAAATGGCGCCCGGCGATGTTGTCGCATTCAACTATCGAACGTTGCACGGTGCGCGCGGCAACCTCACCTCTGATCGCCGCCGTGCGTTCTCACTTCGATTTGTCGGCGACGATGCCAGGTACGTTCAGCGGCCGGGGCCGACCTCTCCCCCGTTCGACGGCCACGGCATGGTCGCTGGACAACGACTTCGAGAAGACTGGTTCCCGACGATTTTTCCGCAGGCTCCTTAGCCGTGGACGACTGGCCAGCGACGACTTCGTAACGGCGCGCCCACCTCGAATGGTTCGTCGTCTTCGGGCAAAAGCGCAGGGTCCTGGAACACGCCTTGACGCAACATGAAACGGACGTCGTCGCCGATGAAACGCGTCGAGTAGGCCACGCGCTGCTGATCTGGTGAGTTGTTCCCGCCCGAGGAGTGCACGACCCGAGAGTGAAACATCACCGCATCTCCAGGTTCGTAGCTGAACTGAAGTACGCCATGCTCATCTGGGTTCTCGTGGAAAGCCGGAACCGGCTCATCGAGAAATGTCGTCGACGCATCGACGGCCAGTGCGATGCGCTCCGCCAAAACATCATTTGGCACACCATCTGACACACCGTCTGACAGCGGTTCTCCGTCGAAACCTTTTGGCCGGTAGAGGCGGCCGGTGCAATGTGTGTCGGGTACGAACTTGAGCGCCGAGGTCTCGGGTGTACACGCAACAAGACTCAGCCAGAACGACACGATCTCCTCGCCCTCAACCGGCCAGTAGGGCACATCCTGGTGCCAGTAGTGATCGTCGAGCGGCGACTGCGGTTCAAAGATGAACACGTGGTCAAAGTAGAACCGTGCTGTTCGAGAACCCATTGCCCGAGCAGCGTTCTCGCCCATCACTGGATCGAGCAGATAACCACGAAGCACAGGCTTCGAGAGTCCGAAGCACCGATCGGAGAAGTGTGTTCCCGTGAGCACCCATTCACTCGGGTGGGCCATCTGCTGCTCCATGACCTCGAGCATCTGAGCCACCATCGTGTGATCAACCAGGCCTGGGAGCTTGACAACACCATGTTCTCGATAGGTGGCGATCTCGCTCTCGGTGACGGCTCGAACCATGACGACACGGTACTCCGACAGCTTCAGCTGATGCGTCAGTGGCTGAGGCGGCGCCCATCGAGCGCAGCAAGAGACTTGTCGAGGTCGTCAACACTCCATCGAGCATCGATGGCCTCGCGCAACACCTCGGCCTGAGATAGTGGCGCCAGTCCATCTGCCGGCGTGTCTCGGTCGAGATTTGTGGGAAACGGATATCCCTCAGCGGTAGCGGCGATCACGCGATCTATCGCTGCGGAGTCCCAGTGTTCAGCGCGCGTCAACAACTCTGGGTACACGGCGCGAACCATGCGACCCCGGTCAACCGTCTCCATTGCCCGCCCAAATGCGCTTGAGACTTGAAGAAGGTTCGCCATTCGGCGTACATCCTGTGTTTGGTTCGCACCCGCAGCGTGGAAGAGCGCAGGGTTGAAGAAGACCGCGTCGCCTGCCTCCAGTGCGAACTGCACGTGGCGCTGCTCGAACAGCTCCATCACCACAGGGTTCCTCCAGGCCAAATATCCCGGTTCGTACTTCTGCGAATGTGGCAACAGTTTCGTCGGGCCCGACTCGATCGACATATCGACTTGCGCCACTGCACCCTGGAGCGTGAGCAGCGGTGACAGCGCGTGGACATGGGCCGGGAATGGCTGGGCCTTGGCATCGGTCATAAATCCGAGGTGATAGTCGCGATGCGGGTTCTGGGCATTGCCACCGGGATTCACGACGTTCATCTGCGACGTGATCTGATATGCCGGTCCGAGCCACGCCATCGACGCCAGAGCTATGGCATCACTTTCGTAGTACTCAACAAAAACCGAGGGATCCGAAATGGCGAGTTTCTCGAGCGCATTCCACTGGCGGTCATTCGACCCGGCCGCAAAGTGATCCCCAGTACGGTCACCGGCCTCTTTCTCCTGCGCAACGATTGCCGCGCAAGAATTGGTCGCCATTCGACAGGCATCAGCGGCGACAGCACCTTTCATCACCAAGACCCCCGGCCCCAGTCGCAACGCGTGGGCGATTTCTGCCATGACGTCACGACGGCCATCAGGTGTCGCAATCGTGCTGGAGATTTCGGTCATGTGATAGGTGACGACCTCACCTTCGACACTCGACGCATGTGGGTATTGAGAGGAAGACGTCACGGTGTCGATGAGTTGGCGGAGGTCATCGACGTTCACATCAGTGGTGGACCAGTACGGGACCTGCGCTGCAGTTGTTGCTTCCATGTCTCGACAGTACGAAGGGACGCCCGTTAGAGAACCCCGAATTCCCATCGAAAACCCATCAGAACATCTCCATGAGAGCCTCGCCGTGCCAACCTGAGGTGATGGGCCGCCAACCGTTCCCCATCCGTCAGATCGCGGCGCACGCGGGCGTCAGTGACGCGACTGTCGATCGGGTACTCCACGGCCGCGGCATGGTTCGAGAAACGACCAAGGCCCGCGTCACTCGTGCGATCGCCGAGCTCGAGCAACAACAGACTGCATTCGAGCTCGGTGGCCGGACGTTCACCGTCGACCTGGTTATGCACGCTCCGCATCGGTTCACCTCTGCGGTCTGGGCTGCGTTTGAGGCTGCCATCCCGAGACTGCACCCAGCGTTCTTCAAGGTTCGCCCACACATGTTCGAACGGGTCGACCCAGATCGCCTGATCGACACGCTCGACGCAATCGCTGCTCGGGGAACACACGCTGTCATTCTTCGAGCGCCGGACCTTCCCGACGTCGTGAGCGCGGTCGACCGTTTGGCCCAAAGCGGCGTCGCCGTCATCACCATGGTCACCGATCTCCCGACGAGCGACCGCGTTGCCTACGTCGGCATCGACAACAACGCTGCCGGCGCAACAGCTGCCTACCTCATCAACCAATGGCTGCCAGCTCCCCGCACGAATGGAATACCTTCGACGGCCCTGCTCACCTTGACCAGTCAACGTTTTCGAGGAGAGGAAGAACGCGAACTCGGTTTCCACCGCACATTTCAGAACACCGCTCCGTTATGGCAGACGCTGGAACTCACCGAAACCGAAGGGCTCGACGCCACCATCGTCGAACAGCTCGATCACATCGCCGCTTCACGAACCATCGACGCCGTGTATTCGATCGGCGGCGGCAACGAAGCAATCCTGCGCACCCTCGACCGTCATGGCCAACGTCCACCCGTGTACATCGCGCACGATCTCGACGGAGAGAATCGACGCCTTCTTCGGTCGGGCCAGATCTCGGCGGTGCTCCATCACGACCTTGTCGCCGACGCCAGCCGCGCATGTCACCTCATCATGCAAGCGCACAACGCTGTTCCGGGTCGTCCAGAAACTGAACCTGCGCCGGTGCAGATCATCACGCCGTTCAACACGCCACCACACCAATCCGCATGATCAGCGCAGCGTCCAGGCCGTACCCTTTCCCTCATGCGTGAACGGCTATCTCGAGCAGCGACCCAGACTCTTCGATCCACGATGGGCTTCGGAGCGGCCCGGCTCGCATCGAACGAGTGGCTCATGGGTGTCGTGTACGACCTCATGAACGAAACCAACTTTGCCGGACTCTCCGAGCACGAAGAGATGTTGAGCGACTCGGTGCGCGTCAACGCCTACCACCAGGGCATTCATCGAAACGTCAAGCCGGGCGACGTGGTTCTCGACCTCGGTACGGGTACTGGTCTGCTCGCCTTCATGGCCAGCCGTGCCGGAGCAGCCAAGGTCTACGCCGTCGAGCACTCAGACTTCATCGATGTTGCTCGAGAGATTGCTGAGCAGAACAACATCAGCAACATCGAATTCATCCAAGCCAACAGCCGCGACTTTACTCCGCCAGACGCGATCGATGTCGTCCTCCACGAGCAGATGGGCGACGAACTTTTCAACGAGAATATGCTCGAAAACCTTCTCGATCTGCGCGATCGCGTCCTGCGACCAGGTGGACGGATACTGCCCGCCCAATTCCGGCTGTTCGTCGAGCCCGTTTCGTTCCATGAATCCATGCGCGTGAGACGGTTCTGGAACATCGAACTACCTGACGACCTCGACCTCAGCCACGCCGAACACTCACACGTCGCGGCACGTTTCGACACAGGAAGAACCGAGCAGCTCTGGGCGCGTCCGGGGTCTGTTGGATCGACCATGGGTCCCCCGGAGCCAATTCTTGAGTTCGACCTGAATACCTTGCCGTCGATCGATTCTCTCCAGCTCGACCATGTAGTCAAGCGCACCGCCGAAGTCGATGCGGTAATAGACGGTTACTGCGTTTGGTTCGAGGCATCCTTCGATAACCAGACCATGCTCACCACGTCTCCGCTCGCCCCGGTCACGAGCTGGGGAAATCGTATGTTTCGGCTCGATCGCGACGTGGTCGCAGGCGAAACACTTCGTTGCCACGTCCATCTCGGCAACCTTGTCGACCCAGCCTCGTGGCACGTCGAGCAGCTCTGAGATCGCCAGCTTGCGGGACCTTCATCCCTGTCGCAGCCGCAAAACAGCAATAGCCTGGGCGCATGAAGAACAAACCACAACTGGCCGATGTGACGACAACGAATCCCGAGACGGTCCAGCTCGGACAACCCTTGTCGGAGGCCTACATCCTCTTGCAGGACCGAAGCTTTCATCACGTTCCGGTTGTCGATGGGGACGCACCCGTGGGAATGATCTCGTCCACCGACATCCTCAGGTTGGTCTACGACGTCGAGGGACATGACGATCGTTTGCTTCGCACGATGCTCGATCACCAATTCACCCTCGAAGACGCAATGTCGACAGAGCTGTTGACCGTCAAGACCGGAGACTCCATCCGAAGTGTCGTCAACCTTCTCGCATCTGGACAAGCGCACTCGGTGCTCGTTCTGGGCGACGACGGAGCGCTCGAAGGAATCGTGACGACCAGCGACTTGATCCGCCAGCTCGGTGAACTTCTCTGAACGGCTAGTCCCGACCTCGTCGATTGGCTCGAGTCACGCACCTAACGAACGAATGGCTTCGATGACGACGCCGATCGACCGCTTCTCCAT
>RCNE010000983.1_pt1 | contig 15504 bp, 6 predicted proteins | sample 2041361 | NCBI WGS metagenome assembly RCNE01 (sample SAMN09708229, study PRJNA481090) | Marine sediment metagenome, whole genome shotgun sequencing project.
GCCCAGTCGGATCGTTGCTTTGGTGGGACGCATCAGGTCTGTGCTCCCCACATCTGATTCTGAGCAGAAGCAGGTCTGTTCATCACTCTACCTTTTTCAATTTCAGGTCCTCGAAAGCCCAATCACCGTCTTGCAGTTTAGTCATTGAAATTGCGGTGACCTGATCATTACTATCCGTCTCAAACAAAACGTAAGCATCAGCCTCAAGCGTCCGGTCTGTCCATCGGACAATAAAACGGTTGCCGTCTTGCTGGCGCATACTGCCTTTGAATTTCGGTGATTTATCGGCTGAGAAGACCAACTGACCCTCTTCCTGACCGATGGTCACGTCTCCAAACCATGGATCACGGTAACGCCCTGTATATGATGACAATTCGGAGACACTGGGATTCGCAGAATCTACCACTGGCGAATTTTCTTCATTCACTGCAAGGGCTTTTTCCTGCTGTTCAACTTTTGCCTCGTCCAAAACCATTTGAATCCAGTCAAGCTGTTCGACCGGCATGAATGAACGGACGATGGTGTTCATCACCGTTGACCGTGCAGCCGAACTGGAGCCGTTGGTCAACAGCACCACTCCGAGTTCCAACTCCGGTATCAGAACAACATAGGACTTCATCCCCGCAAACGTGCCGGTATGCGACACTTCCTTGTAGCCATGTACATCGGCCAGCCGCCAACCAAGACCATAGGCTTTAAAGTGTGTCCTGTTAATCTTGTAATCACGTTCACTGACGCCAAGAATCATCTGCGGCTTCCACATTTGCCTGCTTTGAGTTTTGCTGAACAATTCGAGTCCTCCTGGCGTGGTTCCCTTTTTCAGCTGGATTCTGACCCAGGTCACCATGTCTTCCAGGCTGCAAATCACACCACCGGCAGCGGCGGAAATTGGCGGTTGAGCGGGGATTCGCCCACGTTCAATAACGCTCAATTGTCCCTCGATAACACCGTGCGGAGTGGCGAGGTTGCGCATCTTCCTTTTTGGAATTTTGTCAGCAAAACAATGCTTCATACCGGCCGGACGCATGATCCTGCTTTCGACAAACTCACCCCACGTCTTGCCGCTGACGCGTGGAATGATCTCACCGGCGACAATGTACAGCAGGTTGTCGTAGGCGTAGCGGGTACGGAAGCTACTGATCGGTTCGAAAAAACGCAGTGCATAAACAATATCTGCGGCCTTGAATGCGTTGGGTTCCGGCCAGAGCAACATGTCACCGACAAAAGGTGCCAGACCGCTGCGGTGGGTCAGCAGGTCCCTAACCGTGAAATTGGCAGTCACCCAGGGCTCGTTCATGCGAAACTCCGGGATGTAGTCAATTACCAGGCCATCCCATGAAATCAACCCTTCATCAACCAGCACAGCCAGTGCTGCGGTCGTGAAGGCTTTGCTGTTTGAAGCAATCTTGAACAGTGTTGACGAATCAACCGTTTCTGTTTTTCCGATTTCCCGGAGACCGTAACCCTTCACCAACCGGATCTGCTCGCCCTTGACGATACCGATGGCCATACCCGGCACATTGAACTCGGACATTGCGCGGTTCGCCAGCGCCGCCACATCAGCTTCACTGATCCCTTTCGGATCTTGCGCCCCGGCCGACGAGAGCCAAAGCGCCAGCAGCAGCCACACTGACCTTACAAGCCAGTGCCACACCGGGTGATAAGCCGAGCGTTCTGCAGGGCTGTTGAATTCAGTGTATGTCATTTGAAAAAGCCTCATCTTCAGGACGGGTAAAGTGACAAAAACATCTTTGTTCCATACAAGCAACCCCTGCCCTTCTTACAGGTAAACCAGGCTAACTAAAAAGTACATTACAAGTGTGATGCCACCGGCGAGTAGTGCGTATGGTAACTGTGTTCTGACGTGTTCGAGCAGATCGCAACCGGACGCAATCGCCGAAACAGCGGTCGTATCGGATATCGGCGAACAATGGTCTCCAAAAATACCACCACCCAGGATAGCCGCCAAAACCAATGACGGCGGCAGACCCAGGGTCTGGATCAGGGGAATACCAATGGGTATCAAAATCGCAAACGTTCCCCAGGATGTTCCGGTGGAGAAAGAAATCAGGGCGCCGGCAAGGAACATCATTGGAACAATGAGATACACGGGTAGAAACTCACCAACCAGACCGGCAATAAAAATACCGGTTCCCAATTCCTTGAGGCTCGCGCCAAGCGCCAGCGAAAACAGCACGATGGTCACCAGGGGCAGCAGCTCACCCATACCTTCAAAACCGATTTTTACCAGCTTGATGTGGGTGAAATTACCGCTCACCAGCATCATCACGTAGGCAACCAGGCATGCCAATGCAACCGAGTAAAGTACCGAGCGTGAACCGCTGCCATTGGCCATGACGCCATCACCGGTCCAGAACATGAAAGCAACCATACCGCCAACCATCACCAGTAGCGGCACAAACATGTAACTCGGGTGTGTGGCGTCAACCGGCAAATCCTCTGCACTGTCTTCGTGTTTGATCGTCTGGCTGGTCGCCAACGGGCCAAAATATTTCCCTGTCCAGGCTGTAAACACCACGATCACCAGCGTAACCAGTGCATAAAAGTTCAGTGGTACCGTACCCCATAATATCTGCGCAGCCGGAGCTTCAAGCTCATAAGTACCCAGCAGAGCGAGGATATACGCCCCCCAGGCATTGAGCAGAATCAGAATGCAAATTGGCGCGGAGGTACTGTCAATAATGTAGGCCAGTTTTGCCCGGCTCAGACCAAAGCGATCAAAAAGGCCACGGGACAAAATTCCCGCCGTCAGGACACTGAGATTTGATTCAACAAATACCGCTGCACCCACACCGGACGTCAACATGGCCGTTTGTCGTGCATTTCGGGCAACACCACGGTTGATGATTGAATTGACCATTGCCGTCACCCCGCCTGATTGACGGATGTAAGCAAGCAAGGCGCCAATCATCAGGCTGAAAATGAGAATACGGGCGTTATCCCGGTCTTCGAACACCGAAATGATTCTTTCCAGTGTAAAAATACCCGCCATTGGAACACTACTTATGAGCGATGTTTGTTGCAAGAGTTCTGCCGTGAAGATGGACATGAATAGAGCAAGAATGACCTCACGCCGCCACAAGACAACGACGATAGCTACAACGGGGGGCAGAACGGTCAACCATTCATTTGACATTGTTTTCCTGAAGTTCTTGAGTGATTAATTAGAGTTCTGATTTTGGTAATCATATAAGTGATGGGGTCAGAGTCAAGTGCCAGAGGAAGTGAATCTGACCCAGAAAATTGCAGCAAGCTGAGTTGACTTTTTGAACATGCTCTCCTATACCTATATACGGGAGACCAGTAATATCTAAGTATTATAAGAATTACAAGCAATAGCGTTGGCCGATTCCGGTCAGCCTCGCATGTATTTTCCAGGTCAAACAGGAGGCACCTGACCTATCGTTGGGGGAAGCCATTTTATTCATAATATAATCCAATATTACAGGGAGTTAGAATGAAATCAAGTCTAAAATTCATTGTCTTAACTTTCCTTTTTGTCACCGCATCTATTGCGATGGCACAAGGAAAGAAGGCCGAGCACGCGCAAGCCGTGCAAGACCTTATAGAAGCCACCGGTGGCCAGGCGCAGATCAGCGTCGACAGCCAAACCGGTCTGGCGAGATTTATCAGACTACCGGAACAAAGTCGGTCGGCTACTTTAGAGAGTCAGTCGGCTCCTTTAGCGAAAGGCAAATCGTCAGCGGCTGTGGCACGTCCACAACAACGCGCGATGAACTTCTTGCGTAGCCATGGCAGCGCCTTCGGTGTGACCGATGCCAACTCCGAACTCACGGCTGTTGGAACAACACGCGACGCCATGGGCAATCAGCATTCAGTTTTCAGACAGACGCACAATGGTCTTCCAGTCTTCGGCGGTGAGCTTCGCGCGCATTTCAACGCAAATGGTCACCTCTACGCGATCAACGGGATCATCGCTTCTGAACCCAAGACAAGCACAAACCCAAACCTGACCCCTGATGAGGCAGCCGGGCGTGCAATCCGTGCAGTGACACTGCAGCAGTATAATAGTGCAAAGGCCGCGGTTAAAGCGGGCGACGATGCGATCAGCCCTGACGAGGATTTTGATAAATTAGACGCGGTCGCGATCAACCTCATGGTATTCCGGGCCGGTCTGGTCCAGGGCGTACAGGGCGGGGATCACCTGGCCTTTGAGGTGGAAGTCACCAACGCGGCTGTTACGGTGCGTGAGTTCGTCTACGTAGACGCTCATAACGGCAAAGTGATCGATCAGATCACCGGAATCTACGATGCTCTCAACCGTCGGGCCTTTGATGCCGAGGGTTCCCCACATCCCGGACCGAATTACCCGGCGACCCCGTTCTGGGTCGAAGGTGACTCCTTGCCGACCACCGACAGTGAGGCCAACAACATGATCCTCGCTTCGGGTGAAACCTACGACCTGTTTTTCAATGCCTTCGGTCGTGACGGGTTCGATGGCGGCGGCGCTACCATGGACTCGATCTTCAACCGTGGCGACGCCTGCCCCAATGCCTCCTGGAACGGCATCTACATTTCGTTCTGCCCGGGGTTGACGACTGACGACATCACCGGTCACGAATGGGGCCACGCGTATACCGAATTTACCAATAACCTCATCTACCAGTGGCAGTCGGGCGCTCTCAACGAGTCGTACTCGGACATCTGGGGTGAGACTGTCGATTTGATCAACGGCCGCGGAGTAGACGCACCCGGAGGTCTGCGTACCGACGGAAGCTGCTCCGATTTTGGCCCTGGCGGCCCCGGTGACGATTCAGTTCGCTGGCTTCTGGGCGAGGAATCTTCCATAGGCGCGCTCCGCGACATGTGGAACCCGAACTGTGCAGGCGATCCCGGCTCCGTAACTGATCCGGTTTATTGGTGTTCCACAGGAGACCAAGGCGGTGTCCACATTAACTCGGGCATTCCCAATCACGCCTTCACGCTGATGGTCGATGGTGGAAACTTCAACTCTTATTCGGGCGACGGTCTCGGCCTGACCAAGGCAGTCCATATCGAATGGGCCGCCTCAATCATGCTCTCAGAAGCCAGTAACTTCGCCGATAATGCCGACGCGCTGGAAACGGTCTGCGACAATCTGATCGGCATCAATCTGACCGACCTGACCACAGGCGCTGCTTCCGGCGAAATAATCAATGCCGGAAACTGTAATGAAGTGTCTGACATTATCGATGCAGTGGAGTTTCGCTCGGCAGTGCCATGCGACTTCGTAACGCTGCTCGACCCCGACGCACCAGCGCTATGTGAAGGTTTAGGCACGGTTGAGACCGCCTCCTTCGAAGATTTTGAAAGCGGCTCGCTGCCAACTGGCTGGACGGTTAGCTCCCACGACGTGGTAGACCCAGGCACATTCGATAATCCTGGTTGGGCAGTAGTCGGCGATGCGCCAGCAGGCGGCCCAGCAGGCTCGTACTCAGCCTTCGTTCCTGACCTTAATGCAGGCGACTGTGGTGCCGACACCGAGGCGGGTGCCGTTTCTCTGGACAGCCCGGTGATCACCCTTGCAGCCGGTACTCCGCCCCACGTGGCATTCGACCATTGGGTTGCGACCGAACTCGCATGGGATGGCGGTAACGTCAAAGTGAGTGTCAATGGCGGCCCCTGGACTCTGGTCCCTGCAAGTGCCTACTCGTTTAATCCCTACAAATCCTCGCTGAACGTTAGCGACAATCCTCTCGGTGGTGAAGAAGCCTTCACCGGCGCCGATGAGGGCTCGGTGGCAGGCAGCTGGGGCCAATCCCAGGTCGATCTCTTCGGTCTGGCATTCCCTGGCGATGACGTCCAACTACGTTTCGACTTCGGCGCCGACGGCTGTTTCGGTACTTTCGGCTGGTACGTCGATGACGTTCACGTCTACAGCTGCTCTAACGAAGATTTGCCTATCTGCGGCGATGGACTGCTGAACCATCCGGACGAAGTCTGTGATGACGGCAACATGGACGACGGTGACGGCTGTTCCTCAAGCTGTGCAGTCGAAGGTGGATGGGTCTGTGCAGATCCGACGCCCGCCAACCCGGATGGCACGAATGTTGTAGCGGACTGGAGCTTCGAAGGTGGTGTACCCAATAGTGATTGGACGGCATTCTCAACCTTCGGCGGTATCGCAGGATTCCCACTCTGTGGTCCAGGCAACAGTTGCCCGGCTGCAAGCCTGGCTAACACAGGCTCCTGGCTTGTGTGGATCGGCGGAATTGCAGAAGGTGTGACCAGTAGTGTTGATCAAAGCATCACGATCCCCGCCGTGGCTACGGACATTACGCTGCTCACATTGCGCGGAGTCTGTGATGACGCGAGTGATACCCTGCATGTCAGCATCGACGGCAATGATATCGGTACGGTCGTCTGTGACGCCACCGATGGCGGTTTTGTCCAACAGACATTCCCGCTGGCGCCGTACAATGACGGTGGGGCTCACACTCTCCTCATCGGTGGCACGGTGGGTGGCACCAATGCTACCCATAGCAACATCTTTGTCGAAGACGTGGTTATCAATGACAACACTCCAACGGAAGCTACACCAAGCGCCTGTAGGGAGATTGTTGAAAACCTGGCCTGCGGCGCCGGCCCGGTCGACTTCGACGGCGGCATCGCTGATAGCTGGACGGTGATCGACAATGAAGGCACTGGTGTCGTCTGGACGAATATCGTCAGCTCGGACATCGGTGGCAACTACACCGGTGGCACCGGTGACGCAGCCTCGGTCAACAGTGACGCGAACATCTTCACCGAGTTCGACAGCGAACTGATCAGTAACCCGTTCAGCCTGCAGTACCAGACGTCTGCTTCTCTGGAATACCTGGTCAACTACCAGAATCTGGCAGCGCTGGACTTCCTAGACGTCGATATCACGACGGACGGTGGAGCCAACTGGACGAACCTGTTGTCCTGGAACGAGGACCACCCCGTTGGCGGATTATTCGCCGCGCCGGGTGAAGCCGTTTCAATTGACCTCACCGCCTACCTGGGCGAACCAAACGTGCAGCTCCGTTGGCACTACTACGATCCCAACGCGGGTGACTGGGACTGGTATGCGCAGGTTGATAATGTGGCGGTGACGGCTGCCGATGATGCCGATTGTGACGGCGTGGTGGATAGCCTCGACGTCTGCCCGGCAACAGCGATCCCCGAAGGCGCCGCTTGGGGCGGACTCAAGAATAAGCGCTGGGCACTTATTGATGGCGACGGTATCTTCGACACCACTGATTCGAAGAGCAAAAAAAGCAAAAAGAGCCACAAGAGCAAAAAGGAAGATAAGCCCTATGATATAGCTGACACGGCTGGTTGTTCCTGTGAGCAGATTATTGAGGAACAACACCGTGATCATAATCACAAACCTGACTATCTTATGAAGAAGATCAAGCATGGGTGCAAGGATGGTGATATGGAAAAATGGATCGATCTGGTGAAACAGTAAACGAGAACACCATCACCTGATGGTAGTGAGGGCCCGTCCTGGCAGCATGCCAGGGCGGGCCCTTTTCTTTTCCGGGCTTCCCACCTATGATGATAGAACTCGATCACGTTGGAAGACATCTGTATTTCCTATCAAAGATCACTCAGTCAAGACAGGCGTAACATGAATACCATATGGATGATATTACTCAGCACTTTAGCGGCTACCGGTTGCTACGCTACCCCGGCGAGCACCGACCCGGGTGCAAGTGAGATCATGCCCGTTTCAGCCTCTTCAACCGTGGAAAAAAATGGGGTGGTAAAAATCCGTTTCGATGAGACCGTCACTTACGCTGATCTCGAACTCCGCTGGCTGGAGGTCAGCGACTCACGTTGCCCGACAGGTGTCAACTGTTTCTGGGCGGGAGAAGTCAAGGTGATCCTCGAGGCAACACGCTCGATGGTGGAAGGGAATAAACCCGTCAAGTTACAACTGACTCTGCAGTCGCGTCGGGACCCCGTAACTACATCCGTATCCGGCTATGTATTGGAACTTCTGAATGTAGATCCATATCCGAAAGACAAAGTAACTCCAAAGCGAAGCAACTACGTGGCCGAAATCAAAATCTCTGCTGTTGCAAAAACACCAGGGGCTCCCGGTTCGGATTTAACTGGGTCTCGATAACATGCGCACGCAATAATTCCTTCTTCGGATCGATTATTTCATGAACCACTATACTTGTGATCGGCTCCATTTCTTGCAGATACAGACTAGTTTCACCCAGGGATGGCGAGTCTTCTACGAACCACCGTCCGCCCCTACCATTTGATAGCCGAGTCCCCGGCGGGTCTTGATCAATTCCGCATGGAGTTTCCCACGTAAACGGTTTATCAGAACTTCAATGACATTGGAGTCGCGATCAAAATCCTGATCATAGATATGCTCGGTCAACTCGGTTTTGGAAATCACCTTGTCCGGGTGCTGCATCAGGTATTCCAGCGTGCGGTATTCAAGCGCCGTCAAATCGACCGGCTTGCCATCCACGGTGACATGGGCACCATTGGTATCCAGAACGACGTTACAGCAGGACAGGGTCGGGCTGGCATGGCCTGACGCGCGCCGGATCAATGCCTCCAGCCTTGCCAGTAACTCCTCAAATTCGAATGGTTTCGCGAGGTAGTCATCTGCGCCTGCTCTCAAGCCGGTGACCTTTTCGCGCCAGGTGTCGCGTGAAGTCAAAATCAGCACAGGCACTTCACCTCCCGATGCCCGCAATTGCTGCAGGACACTCAAGCCATCGAGCCTGGGCAAACCGAGATCCAGGATAACCGCATCGTAGGGCTCCGATTGGGCGAGAAGAAGCCCCTCCTCTCCATCTGCCGATATGTCTACTTCGTAGTGTTCGTGTATGAGGGTACTCTTGACCTGCCTTGCAAGTTCAGAATTGTCTTCAACAATCAGTACTCTCATTTTTCACTCCCGATAAACATCTAAAAAAAAGTTGGCAACGGATCACCTGGTGGTGACCCGTTGCCTTTTCACAAACCCGGTGTGCGGGTTCTTTAAGGACTATGGAGAATCGGTCTGCGTCCCGGGCAAGGTGTAGATCAGGTCCGGGTTGTCAGAACGATAGAGATCAATCCACCAGACACGCCGAGCCATGGCGTCGGCATCGAGGATTTCACTCTCGTAGTCATCATCATCTTCGAACTCCCACTGAGCCGTGACACCGTACATCTTCGAAGCATCGGAGTTACCAGCCAGGCTGGCTTCGCTTGAGTGACTGTCACCGCCTGTGTTCATGCGGTCGAACTCGTTGCAGAAGCCGGAGCCGATCCTGACATCATCCGTATTCAGGACTTCACCATAGTTAATGGTCGGGTAGCAAACCGCTGTTCCATCAAAGCCATCATAACCGGTATCGGTCTCGGTCCATACCACGTAGTCATCGCCAAAACTCTCGGCACGACTGTAGTAGAGATTCAGTGGCTCTGCTTCACCTTCCTGCACCGTCTTGTTATCACCGGTCTCAAAGACCATGAAGTAACGTGACGGGTTGCGCAGATCGGTATCCTGCAGTAAAGAGGTGTCATCGCAGGTGAAGATTGTGTCAATAACCGAATTGTCGACGAACAGGCCGTCGGTGCAGGTAAGCTCATCAATACCAACGCCCCTGGGTGAACCAGCACTCGCATAGCGTGGATCCAGCGTGGTGATATTCATGGACTTGTGTTGCGTCACGTTGCGGGCATGCTCTGCCGCCCCTGCATCGAACGCGTAACAGATCTTCGGTTCGACAGGATCGCCTTCACCGGTCTCAGTCTTGCGATAGCTCTCGCAGGTGACAGTGCCGTCACCCGGGTAGCTCACGCCATTGCTGGCCTGGAATGAACTCGGAGTCGTACCCCAGGTCAAACCGCCATCAAAGGAACGTCGTACATATAACTCGTAGCGGTCGTTACCCTTTGCGTTGAGACGCCAGTTGGGCGACCAGCCGTAGAGGAACATGACAAAATCACCATCGATGAACCCACGGTGGCCCTTGGAGACATCCAGCGGGTTATACCAGGACTGATCGTCGAAGTTATCGGCGTTGATATTTCCAGCCCAATCCGCGGTTCCGCAGGTAACGGGGTCGAAGTCGCTCCCTAAGACCGTGTGAACCGACGGGCACTGGTGCCAGGTGAGTACACGTGTCTTGTTGCCGGAGCTTTCTTCCGGGTCGCCGCCGCCCTCGCCGCCGCTCTTGATGTAGCCCTGCAAGATCGGATTGGTGTCACCGATGCCATAGGTGGTTGAAACAGTATCGAAATCCACCGTCGGGCAATTGGACGTCTCTTTACTTTCGTCATCAAGACAGGTGTCGGGCATCACGCCGGAGAGGTTGATCGCGGGATCATCACAGACACCACCCGGATAATAAGGATTGGTTCCGGGCGCAATCAGGAAGGTCTCGCACACCATGTTCTCGAAAGCGTACGGATTAACCTCAATACCCTGGGATCCGTCATAGCCTTCCGGCAGCACGATACGGCGTAACATGGTATCGGCGGGGCCGCCCTGACGCATGTTGCCCTGTTTCCAGGATGGCATGGCCGCGAGATGGGAACTGCCACTAATCGCCTTACCGATGCCTTGCACCAGCAGACTGGCGCGACGGGCAATTTCGGTATTGACGATATCGAAGTTATAGTCACCGTAGTCCTGCATGATCTCAGTGTTCATCAAACCAAACAACTCACCGGTTTCCCAGTAGGCCTCGGCCTGGTTCAGCATATTGCCCTGGTTGACCAGGTTGCTTAACAGGCTGTTGGGTTCACCACTACCCGCGGAGGTGTCCGGTGTACCCATATCAAAACTGAAGTACCACTGGTTTTTACCGATCTCTTCCGTACAGGTTGGCGAAGAGTCCTCCGCGCACATGTCGGCATAGCCATCGAATGTATTATCAAGCAGGCCATCCGGGTTGAAGAAATACTTACCCAGACCCTTGGACTCTTCAGCCGCTACGACTACCCAGGCACTTTTATCAGTACCGTTAGTGTAACCCTGTAACGAAGTACGTGGACGGGTTATGGATGTGTTGGCCCGGTTGGGTAGATCTGCACCTGCGATACCATCGAAGCTGTCGGCAACGCAGATTTCATTCTCGACCAGGCCGTTGTTTATGTTACCGGTCCAGATCGTCACTGTATCTGCGCACTGATCCCTCAAGAAGAAATCCTTGGCGCCCAGTTGGTCGACACCATCGATAGCATCGGGGTCATAAGCGCAGTAGATTGCCGGCGTACCTTCACCAGAAGTAACCTTGTCCGGCGGATTGCACTTGGCATTGTTGGACAGACGCATGGGCACGGCCATTGGCACGAACACCTGCGGTCTTCCACTCAAGGTCAGATCGTGATTCAGAATGTCTATTGGATCGAGAGTGTAGGCAACTTTTTCATCTTCGGTATAAGCCTGTCTGACGATATCGAAGTATTCCTCGTTAATAAAGGAGTACCACGCATCAGTCTGACTATGGGCAACTGCGCCGCTCCAGCCTTCACCCGGGCCGAGGCCCTGGCCGGGACGCAGCCCTTCAGGATCTTCCTGCCAGGTGATCACGAAGCCCGCACCCTGTACGGCGTGAACTTCGATACGGTTAGGATCGCGCCGCCCGGATGTCAGGCGTTCCGCCTTGGTCCATACCATATGGCTTTCCTCTGTAAAGTCTTCTGTTCTCGGGTCATCGCCCGGCAACAGAACACCACGGGCCGTCCAGACACAACCGAAAGGTACTATGCCGGCCTGGGGGTAACCCTCGTCGGCAAAATTGACGGAACCCTGCTTCCCGGCCACACCAAAAGCGTCAACCAGGTATAAGTCATTAACCACGTTATCACGCGTACTGGTGAAATCCGGCAGTGCAGGAACACCAAGTTCTACACTACCATCACGAATGAAATCGGTGATGGCGATCAAGTGATCCAGCTTTTCATCAGCAGGGATGCCATTGTCTTCATCTTCATTATCGGTCGTCAGTGAGTAGGCTGGCTGCCCCTGCTCGCAGTAGCGGCTAGGCCATGCAACCAAAACCTTGTTACCAGCAACAGCACGGAATACATTGTAGCTGCCGCCGGGGTAGTCAGTGACATCAACCGGGTGACCTTCACAGTCCTCGACAGGTTCGCCTTTTTTGTCGGTAACGAGGATAGACGGGCCCTCTTCTTCATTGGAAATAGCGGCCACGGTGCATGGCGGATCTCCTGTTACACGCTTGACCAAACGGAAAGAATCCCGTTTTTTCGTACGGGTGGTCCATAGTTCCTCACCTGTGGTGCCGTTGACGATTGTCACCGTGGAGCGCGGTTCGGCATTTTCACCAAAAATCTGCACCTTGCCTTTGAAGTAGTTGGCTTTGTAAATGATCGGACCGACACCTTCCATCGTTTCTTCCTCCCAGACGCTCTTATGGCAGCTATAGCAGGACGGGGTCTGTGTGGTGCCAATCAGTGCCGGGCCATGACATTCTATGCAGTGGGCCTCATAGGGTGTTTCGTATCCCGGTGCGTGCCAAGCGCCCTTTCTCTTGTTACCAAGGAGGATTGTATGATCGTTGGGTAAAGGGTCCTGCTTTGAGGCGACATGATCTGCCAGGTTGAACGAACTCAAATCAGCAGTCTGCGAAAGATTGGTCTTTTTGAAGGTTTCCCCATCGTCCAGACTCACCGCCGCATAGGTATCGAACCAACGGTGTGCGAACGCAGTGTTATGCACATCGAACTGCGGTCCGTAAATAAAGACGTTGACCAGTGGTTTGGCCACTGCCAGTGTCTCAACCAGATCCTCCAGGGGACATTCAGTTTTTTCTCCATCATTTGGTAAATTATCCTGAACCGCTTGTCCGTCAATATTGCAGTATTCGATACCGCCAGCATCAGTTTCGGTCAGGACTTCACCGCTGGCAGCCTGTGCCGGAACATAGAACTTCATAAAGTCGGCGAAAGCGTGTTCGGCTTCCGGCGTCTTTTCGTTCACAGTTTCCTGATCGAAAGTCGGCACATTGATGGTTTTCGACATGCTCTTGTTGGTAATCGCGCCGTCATCAGCGCTGGCAACCCCGCAAATAGCGAACGCCAAGGTAGCCAATAGGATAGTTATGTATTGGTGTCGTTGCATTTTGATTCTCCTCAAACTTAGCAATTAAACAGACTGGCCTTCACATTTTTCAGGCCAGCCACCCTCCAGTCAGACTGTTGCACGGCATCGCCGAAACAGCCATCTCGCTCTTAGAATTTGGATTCCTTTCCCACGATATTATTATTTTGATATATACATAACATTTGCATGTTTAACGTAGGCTTAAAGAATATTTAAGCTTTAGTTAAGGTTTCGGGGTTTCGTGGGGATGGAATTAATCGATATGAGACGTGAAAGAGACGCCGTCAAGAATGCGGCGTCTCTCTGATTTGACTGGCTGGTTCAGCCTATTTCAGGGTGTTAGAAGCAACTGCCTTTAAGTTCCCGTATTCTTGACCTCACAATCCATTGATATAAGCTTTTGTTCGTTCCGCAGCAGGCCTCATGTCCTTGGCCAACCTGTCTATTTCGGCCCAATCCGAATGCTTTCCAGCAAGCTCGATGGCACAGCTCAAATCAGCCAGCACATTTGCGCCAACGGTACGTGATGAGGATTTAAGCTTATGGGTATGGAATGTAATTTTATCGGTATCCCGCTGCCGATAAGCCAGTTCAAAATCAGTCACGACCTGCTCCACCTGGACGGCAAATTTCTGCAAGATATCATGCCGCGCGGCCACATCATCACCGTATATATCGGCCAATGCACTGGTATCTAACGGGCTCTCTGCATCACAAACAGTGTCCTGGTGAACAGAATTATTGAGTTCTGTTACTGCCGGCACAGGTAGCGCCGATGCCTCAAACGGTGCAGCTATAGCGACTTTCGGCAGCCATTTGATCAGCATTAAAAACAGGTCTTCCGGCACCACCGGTTTGGCAACGAAGTCCTGCATACCGGCCTCCAGGCAGGCCTCGCGATCATCCTGGAAAACATTTGCAGTCATGGCCAGTATGGGCAGTTGTGCATAGCTGACCCCGGAATGGGTCATCGATCCGGTCATGGAACGAATCACACGTGTAGCCTGCAAACCATCCATCACCGGCATCCGCATATCCATCAGCACCAGGTCATAAACCTTATTCGCCACCATTGAAACGGCTTGAAAGCCATCTACTGCAATATCCACTGCCATGTATGCACTGCTGAGCAGGGCCACTGCGACTTCACAATTAATGGCATTGTCTTCGACCAACAGGATGCGGCTACCAGCGTGGTGCGTTCGCAAGCGGGCCTCCGCGCTGCCTCCCGAGGGTGAAATGGTGATTGGCAAACTCTCCTGACCACGTTCCAGCCAGGCGGTGAACCAGAATCTGCTGCCCTGCCCGGGTGCGCTTTCAGCACCGATTTCACCACCCATCAATTGTGCAATACGCCGGGTAATGGACAGCCCCAGGCCGGTGCCGCCATGCTTACGTGTGGTGGTTGCATCGGCCTGTTCAAAAACCTGAAACAGACCATTGAGCACTTCGGGATCAAGCCCCATACCGGTGTCCCGTACCTCAAAACGAACCAGGATTTTGTTATCATTTTCCTCCAGCGCTTCGGCGCCAAGAGAAATACTGCCACTATCGGTGAACTTGACCGCATTGACGGCATAATTGAGAAGCGCCTGGCGCACCCGGGTCTGGTCACCTTTAAGCCCGAGTGGTACCTCGCCCAGTTCCACACTGATGCTCAGGCCTTTAGCTGTGGCCTGTGGTTTCAACAGGGATCTCACTTGGCCAAAAATATCACTGAGGTTGAAGTCTGCATTCTCCAGTGTCAGCTTGCCTGCATCGATCTTGGAAAGATCCAGTATGTCATTAATGATGGCCAGCAGGTGTTCGGCGGAGGTATCTATCTTGGAAAGCTGGCGTGCCTGCTCCGCTGTTGGTCCGGCCCGGTGTAACAGGTGGGTAAGCCCGATGATCGCATTCATGGGAGTGCGAATTTCATGGCTCATATTGGCAAGAAACGCGCTCTTGGCCATATTGGCAGCTTCCGCTTTTCCACGTGCCTCAGCCAATTGCACGGTGCGGTCCTGCACCATTTGCTCGAGATTATTACGATAATCATCGAGTTCTTTGGCAAGAAGGATTTTCTCGGTGATGTCAATATAGGAAATAATGGCGAACTTGCCCCCCGGAATATCGAGCATCGCCGCATTGCTTTTCAGGTGTTTAACCTCCCCTTTATCGGAAAAAAATTCGACCGGGTAATCGTGCAAATAACCGTCGCGGAGCAGTTGGTTTACCGATTCTGACTGTTTTTTGGATTTGACCCACCGATTTTGCTCAAAGATGTTGCCATTGAGCTCTTCGATGCTTTCAACATCATATATCGCCAGGCATTGCTTGTTGATTTCAAGCCTTTCACCAGTTTCGAGATTCAATATCTGCATGGCTATGGGATGAAAGTGGAATGCTTTGGAAAACTTTTCCTCACTCTCCTCATGCTTCTTTTT
>RCNE010000984.1_pt1 | contig 15499 bp, 15 predicted proteins | sample 2041361 | NCBI WGS metagenome assembly RCNE01 (sample SAMN09708229, study PRJNA481090) | Marine sediment metagenome, whole genome shotgun sequencing project.
GTATCGAGAGTGTGCGCGTCGTCGACGAGGACTACATCGGTGACCACCCCGTTGAACGGTTGGTCGGTATCGAGCCCGCTCGATTCAGTAACTCTGGTGGTGGTCTGACCACGGTCAGCGCATCGCTGGACAAGTTCGTCGAGCAGCGATGATTTTCCGATGCCTCCCGAACCGAGAACCACCGCAAAGAACGCGCAATCTGAGCCTCCGAGCCGATCGAGCGCCGGCAGCGAGCTCAGTCTTGTTGGTCCCACCCGAGGTCGAACCTACGACTCTGGCGCCGTGTACTCAAAACTGGGTGCCTGGAAAACGCCAAATTTCGCCCAGGCCCCACAACTTTCAGGCCTGGACGAACTCTGGTGTGATGGGTTCTCTCTGGTGCTCAGCCGATATCGAGGTCGATATCTTCGATGACCGTCGTCACGACGTTGGAAGCATCGACGAAATCGGTGTTGCCGACATCGTTGAGCGAGTTATCGCTCGCATCGATGTCGGAGTCGATGTCCGTGTCGGTGTTCGCTACATCGGTCAGCGAGTTGTCGGTCACCGAGTTGTCGCTCGCATCGATGTCGATGTCGCTGTCGGTGTTTCCGACGTCGGTCAGCGAGTTGTCGGTCGTGTTCCCGCTGTCGTTGATCGAGTTGTCGCTCGCATCGATGTCGGTGTTTCCGACATCGTTCAGGCTGGTGGTGGTCGTGTTGCCACTGTTCGTCAGGTTCGTCGAAGCGTCGGTCGTCGAGTTGTCCTGGAGAACGTTGCTGTTGTCACCGAAGTTGACGTTGGTTGGACCGCCGTCTCCTGACCCACCGGAGCCGCCACCCGAGTTGACTGTTTGGTCGCCAGTCGTACGGTTGCCGTCGCCAATGGTGCTTTGCTGGTCGCCGCTCCCCGACTGGTTCGACTGGTTTCCGCCGAGATTGGCATTCCCATCACCTTGTGCGCTGACGGCGGTCGCATTCCCGCCACCGGTGGCAACGGCGCTCCCGGCCTGGACGTTATCGATGTTCACGTTGTCGTTGCCGAACGTCGCGTCGTCTGCGTTGATAGTCGCGTTGTCGCCGGTTTGAATTCCGGTCACGGTGCCGGTGTTGGTCGTACCCGTGATATTCCCGCCCGCAGCCAAGCCACCGTCCGCCGCTGCCACAGTCTGTGATGCATCGATGACGGTTGTCGTGGTGTTCCCGCTGTCGTTGACCGAGTTGTCGTTGCCGCTGTCGTTGATCGAGTTGTCGTTGCCGCTGTCGTTGATCGAGTTGTCGCTCGCATCGATGTCCACGTCGGTGTTGCCGCTGTCCTTCACGTTGCCGACGTCGGTCTGCGTGGTCGATGCGTCAATGTCAGTGTCAGTGGTCGTTGTCGTGTTTGCGCTGTCCGTGAGCGATGCGTCAACGGCAGTGTCATTGTCGTTCACCGTTGTCGTGTTTGCGCTGTCCGTGAGCGATGCGTCAACCGCAGTGTCATTGTCGTTCACCGTTGTCGTGTTTGCGCTGTCGTTCAGCGAAGCATCGACCGCACTGTTGCCGCTGTTGGTGTTCGTTACGTTCTTCAAGTCCAGGTCGACGTCTGCGAGGGCGGCGACGGAATCTTTGTCAATGGCCATTTTTTTTCTCCTTGGTTAGGTCCCGCTACCGCAGGCTCGATAGTCAAACTACGAATCTCGAGCGCGCGTGGAATCGGGTGCTACCCCTATTTCGCATAGGGGTCCGTAGGGGTTGTCGAACCCCGGCCTCGGGGATGGCGACGCGAAGCGTGAGATTGCTCGACGCCAGTGCGGCTCGCCGAACAGCCCAGTCACGGGTTATCGAGCTAGTGCGACCGTCTCAAGGGCGGGGTTGTTTGTCGACGTTCGCCACATAGTCGAGTTGGCGAATCGTACGACTCGACTGCACCGTCATAACGAGGAACGCCACGGCGTTCACCGCCAGGATCACGGGCACACCCCAGGAGAACAGTTCGGTTCCGGCAAAGAACACAAACGTGTTGAGTGCGATGTAGAGAATCCGAATCTCCGTCGGCCCGACGCCGTAATACGCGATCTGGAATTGGTTTGTTGCTGCGAACGAAAGAAACGACACCGCCATCGTTGCTGCCGTCACCAGGAGAAGAAGAAGGAACAGAAGCTTCAACCACTCCACTTCGACGAGGAATGAGTATCCAATGACCATCGATCCGGCGAAAACGAAATCGAGCAAGTGATCCAAACAGGATCGCACCGGCGGACCAGAGGATGGTCAGGTAGGTCAGATGTTGCGACATGATCGGCTTGGGGATCTTCGGCACACCCCAGTCGATGAAACGCCGTTCGATCGGGCCAAGTACCGATTGCCCCTTCTTCTTGTCTCCAGCAAATCCCTCCGTCATGGGGTTCCTTTCACTTGGGCGGCGATGTCGACATGTAGTCCATGCACAACCGCGGGTTCATGGGTGGGTGCCCCGATAGCTCCGGGCTCGGTCGAGTGGATCAGGCGCTCGATCCGAACCGCGCGTGGCTCATCGAGGGATCCATCCACGATGACCCGGTAGACGCAGATTCCTGAAGTCGGCGTGCCAGCGGGATCTTGTCGTGCCGCCGGTTTGTCGGTGGGAATCGTTGGTGAAATCGCCACGAGTTGTGCGACCCCAGGTGGTAGAGGATCTTGCTCGGGCACGAGCGCATCAACCGAAGCTCCGAAAGCTGGATCGAGTCGGTGACGGTGACCGGCAAGAACAAGATCAATACCCGACGTCGACAAACTCGATGCGATTGTCTCGGCGTCATCGAGCTGGCCGATTCCCAACCGATCTCTCAGTGTCACTGGCCGGTAGAAGTGCACAGGATGATGCATCACCGCAATATTGAGGTCGGCAGGGGCGAGCTCATACCCTGCCACCGTCTCCAATGGGCTTCCGGGCCTCGGAGGATGCATCGACATCCGGCCGTAGGCGAAGATGCCGCCACGCACGGCACGAGAATTCACGGTGTTGAGAGGGACAAACACCAGATCCGGACCGCCATCAACAGCGAATCGCCGAGGTTTGTCTGGAGGCAGCGGCCCCACCATGTCGACATGTTCGTCGATCACCTCCTTCTGGCTGTCTTGACGGGGCCCATTCAAGCCGAGCAGAGCAACCGAACCAGGCCAGACATCGTGGTTTCCATAGATCGCGACCGTCGACTCGGCGAGACCAACTCTCCTGAATAGTTCGGTCAACAGAACAAAGCCGCAATAGGGTCTCGCCCCCGATATGTCACCGAACGCTTCGGCATCGCCGCTGTGCACGCCGATCACAGGAGCGCCCTCCCCAAGCTCCGAGCGCTCCAGATCCACAGCGCCTTGCAAGGCAGCCGTAAACCGGTCGACCATCGAAACCTCAGCGAAGTCGAGATCGCTGACACCGAGGCGGTCGAGACGGCGAACAAGCCGCGCTCGTTCTTCGCTTTGTCGTGTCACGCCGCCGGAGTCAACAAAGAGGTGCGTGTCCGTGACGTGGATGATCGAGGCGACATGCACACCGGTCAAGCTAGAGGAGCTACAGGTTCGGCCGGCGCACCAATGGGCTCGGCGCCGCCGAGGCACGGTATGTACGATTGGTACACGCAAGCACGAATGCGGTGACTACCGGGGGTCGGCATGGCACTACAGAACCAGGACTCGCAGCAGGAGTTGCGACATATTGATCGGAGAAAGCTGCCGGTCATCGATGTTTCCAGCTTCTTGCAGGGAGTTGAGGGCGCCAAAGAAATCGCCACGCAGGAGCTGCGGATCCTCTCCGAAGACATCGGGTTCGCATCCGTGGTGGGGCACGGTGTCTCCCAACAGCTCATCGACGATGTCGAACGCGAGACGAAAAGGTTTCACGACCTAAGTGCCGAGGAAAAGCTCAGGATCGAGATCGATCAGCACCAACGGGGGTATGTGCGCCCGAAGGCCACATTGATCAAGCACTCCACCTATGCCGACAACAAGAAGTTCGACCTCAACGGGACCCTCGTCATGGCGAGCGAATACGAGGACGACGACCCAGGCGTTCTGGCCGGCAAGCAGTTCTATGCGAAGAATCAATGGCCCGAAGGCCTGCCGGGGTTCAAGGAGACTGTCCTCGACTACATGAACACGATGACGGCCCTGGGCAAGAGCATGCTTCCGCTATTCGCTGCAGCGTTGGAGCTTGAAGACGGCTTCTTCGACCCTTACTTCGAGAACAACTACACCTATCTGCGGATGTCTCACTACCCGCCGAAGCCGGTCCTCGAAGAGGACGAATACGGGTTAGGTGCGCACGCTGATACCGGATTCATGACCTTCTTGCCCCCAGCAAAAGAAGAAGGGCTCCAACTACTCGACAAAGACGACAACTGGTTCATTCCAGAGCTGGAAGACGGCGCGATCATCTTCAATCTCGGCCAGTTTCTCGAGCGATGGTCCAACGGCAGGTTCAGGGCGACGCCGCACCGAGTCATCCCGCCCCGTGAGAACGATCGTTATTCAATGGCCTGCTTCGTCAACACCAACTTCGAGCTGGTCGCCGAATGTCTGCCCACCTGCCACGACGCAAACAACCCGCCGAAACATCCCGCCGAGACGTATCACGAGTTCTATAGCTGGTACATGCACCAGACATATCCGCACTACCAAGAGTTCACGGACGACGACGACTCGAGAAACGTGACCCTCAGCTAGGAGGGTTCGCTGCCTTCGACGATGCAAAGATCACGCACAGCTGCGCCGCGGGCAAAGCCGAGGGCCTTCTGGTATTCATCAGATGCGTAGCAACGTTCTGCGTCCTCAACGCTCGGAAACTTTACGACAACGTTCCGCTGCCGCTCCGTCCCCTCTAGCCATATCGTCCTCGTTCCCCGCGCAAGAAACTCGCCTCCATGGGATTCGATTGCCCCCGTGGCGAGTGCCGCGTATTTGCCGTACTCCTCAGCATCGGTGACCTCGACGTGCGCAATCCAGTAAGCAACCATGGCTCAACCTCTCCTCATGAGACCTGTCTTGGACAAGTGTCGTGTGTACTCACTACCAGACCGACCAGCCGGCATCGACGAGAATGGTTTCGCCGTGGACCATCTTCGAATCGTCGGTCGCGAGAAACACGGCTGCACCGGTCATGTCGTCGGGGTCCATAAAGGCAATACCCGTCGGGGTGAGCGTTTCCATCAGCTTGACGTACTCCTCGTTACCAGGCACGCGCAGGTGTGCATTGAGAGGGGTCGCGACATTGCCCGGTGCGATCGAGTTCACATTGATGTTGTCCTTGCCCAGCTCTGCGGCGAGGGCCCTAGTCATATTGACGACGCCACCCTTGGAGGCGCAGTAGCCGGGGCAATTGGGAAAGGCGCCCGTACCAGCGATAGATGAGATGCTGATTACCTTGCCGCCACCGTTCTCGCGGAAGTGCGGCACGAGTGTCTTCACCATGAAGAAATACCCTCGCAGATTCAGATCGAGCTGCTCGTCCCAGATCTCCTCTGTCGTCTCCATGATGGGCACGGTGCGAAAGACCCCGGCGTTGTTGACCAGGACGTCGATGCGTCCGTACTCGTCGATCACCGTTTGAATCAGTCGTTCGATCTCAGGCACTTTCGAGACGTCGGCCTTGAAGGGTTTGGCTGTGCCACCGGCGTCGGCAATCTCGGCAACGACGCGGTTCGCGCCTTCGTCGTTGCTCTTGTAGTTGATCGCGATCTTCGCGCCTTCCTTCGCGAACCGTTTCGCGATCGCTTCACCGATGCCGACCGACGACCCCGTGACGAGCGCGACTTTGTCCTGCATTCTCATTATTGTCTCCTGTTGCCGCGCAACACGGCGGTTTGTTCGACGTCGATCTCGCCGTCTTGGGTAATCGCAACCGCGTACACATCTGCGGCCCTGGCACGACTGACGAGGCCTTCGCTCACGTCGTGCCTCACTCGCTCTGGGTTACGACTTCTGGGGTCGCCGTAGCCTCCCCCGCCTTGAGCAATTGAGACCAAGGCTTCTCCGTCCTCGACCCAAACAATCGAGCACTGATCGAGGACTTCGAGTTCGTTGGCACCGGTGCGCTTGAGTTGTTCGGAGGGTTGCGAAGCATGCCCACCGCGCGCTCCCTGCGGCACGTGAATCTTTCCGTCGGCCACGAAACCTGCCTCCATGCGACAGTCGACCGGCCCAAACTCGACCTCGATGGCCGACGCTCCGCGGTATCGCCCCGCACCCTCACTGTCGGGCACAAGTCGGCGGGTGCTCACGTGAATCGGTGTGTACACCTCGTCGAGCTCGACGCTGTCGATGAAACACATGCCGCCATTGCCGACGTGAAGCATCGTGAGCCAGGCGTCCTGATGTGGTGCTCCTGCGCCGGCCGTGTGACCGAGGAACAGCTGGTTGACGTAGGGCTTGTCGGTCCGCGGGTCTATCCCCGAAACGACCGATGTCGACGGCGGACAGAAACACCCGACCTCGCCCATTCCGAAACCCTCGCCGAGCTCGGCCATCGCTCGCTGCGTCGCCGACACGATGCGATCTGCCAGGTTGGTGGTCGACGCCGAACAGCTGATCGGGTGGCGTGGAATCCCCACGACACCGCCGTCTTTCAGATGAAGACGGATGCGGCGCAGGGAACCTGCATTTTTCGGCACGGTGTGATCGATCGAGTTGAAGACACCGATGTAGGCCGCTGTCCGGGTGCAAGCCTCGGACACGTTGAGTCCGCAGTGCATCTGGTCGGCGTTATCGAGCAAATCGACATCGATCATCGCCGCTTCCGGGTCGACGGACACAGTGGAGGTAACCCGAATACCTTCTGGCGGTGTTCCAGGAATCGCATCATGGGTCGAGTGCGCAGTGTGCACGCCAGCGGGGACCTCACGAACAGCGTCGATCATGCGCTTTTCGGAGTACTCGAACCACTGGTCGGTGAAGGTCTCCAGCGTTTCCCAGCCAACCTCTGCCCCGAGCGCCAGCAGTTCGCGTTCGCCGATGAGCGCCGATCCGAGCATGGCGAGAAAGTCGCCGTACCACTGGTCGGGCACTCGTATTCGCATCTTGCACATGCGAATGATGTCGTCGATCGTCTCGTAATCGCTCATCACCTTCACTGCTGGAAAGATGAGCGCGCCTTCTTCGTAGACGTCGCGGGCGGTGCCGTGATACGTGGTGGGAATCGAGTTGCCGATATCGGCCTGATGCGCTTTCGCCATCAGCGTGTATCGATGAATCCCGTCATCGTCGACGACCGGCATGATGATTGTGTGGTCGGCCGGGTGAGAACACCCGTGGTATGGCGAGTTGTGCAGAAACGCGTCGCCCCGGTGGAGTTCGGGATGAAACTCCACCATGGATGCTGCCATGATGTCGGGGCCCGAGAGCACATGAATCGGCAGGCTTTCTGCAACCGCCAACAATTCGTGATCGGCCGTGAGAATGCAGCACGAGAAGTCTTTCGCCCGGTTCAGCACGCCCGAGCGGCCGGTGCGGAGCAAGGTATTTCCCATCTTGCTCGAGATGCCCTCAAGGCGATTGGCCAGGATGGCTAGCTGTGCTCCGTCGAGTTGAGCTGTGTCTTGGCTACTCACAACTTGATCCTCCTCATGGCTGCATCAGCAGACTGCCGGTCGGCGTGCGCTGGAACGTCGTCTCTGCGTCGGCGACCACCGTGGTGAACGGCGACTCAATGATCGCCGGACCGCGATGTTCGACGCCCGACTCCAGTGTCTCGAAGTCGTACAACGCTGCGTCGACTTCTCCGACACCGACGAAATAGACCTTGCGCGTACCCGACAAAGAACGACCTCCGCTGGTGGCCAAACGACCGCTATCACCCGCACTCACGTGACATCGCGCGGTTGCCGTCCAGCCGACGAACTCGATGGCCGAACCGGGATCACGAATCGCGAAGATCTGTTCATGGGTCCCATGGAAGTCCTCGACCAACTTCGCCAGCTGATTTGCGTTCGCGAAAACGCTGTCGATGAGTGGTACTTCGATCTCCCAAACCTGTGACGCGTAGCGGGCCTCGACCGTGAACTCGATCTCGTGGCTCTCCGCACCTGACCCCGGCCCATCGACGAATGTTTGGCACTGTTCGCGAAGTTCCTCGAGCACCTGGTTGACCCCTTCGTCGTCGAACTCTGTCGACGTCGTGAAAAAAGTGGCCCGATATTCATGGGTGAGATCAGACATCAACGCGCCAGCAGCGCTCAGACCAGCGCCAGTCTCGGGAATGATCACGTGTGGGCACCCGAGGCGGCGTGCAATGGCCACCGAGTTCAGACCTGCGGCGCCCCCGCCACCGATCAGCACCGAGTCGGCCGGGTCGATTCCCTGATTGACCGTGATGTCGGCGATCGCCTGGACCATGTTTTCGGTGGCCACACTGACGATCGCTCCGGCGGCGTCGAACAACGAGATGCCGAGCGGTTCTGCCACCTTCTCCTCGATTGCTTTGGCGGCCGCGGCCGCGTCGAGCTGCATCGTTCCGCCCAAGAAGTAGTTGGGATCGACATAACCGAGCGTGAGACAAGCATCGGTCATCGTCGGTTCGCTGCCACCAGCGCCATAACACACCGGCCCTGGGACAGCGCCAGCGCTCTGGGGGCCGACGTGTAGCAGTCCACCGGCATCGACCCAAGCAATCGAACCACCGCCAGCGCCCACACTCTTGATGTCGATCGACGGAAAGCCCGTCATGTGGCCGCGGAAGGGCTGACCGATCCATGTCTCTTTCGTCAGCGGGATTCGTCCCTGCCGCACCAAGCTGACGTCGTAGGTTGTGCCGCCCGTGTCAGCGATGATGGCGTTCGGTGCGTTGGAGTCGTTGCGTGCATAGTGTCGCCCGGCGATCGGCGCCATCGACGGGCCGGAATTGATTGCATGGATCGGTTTCTGCGCGACATCGCCGGCATCGAGCATGCCGCCCTGCGACGTCAGTACGAGCGTCCGTCCGACGAAGCCGGCGTCGGCAAGCCGCTCGGTGAGCCCACCGAGATAACGACCCATCAGCGGTTTGAGCGACGCGTCGATGGCCGTGGACGAGGCTCTGCGGTATTCACGCAATGCGGGGTTCAACTGATGCGACAACGTGAATGGGACACCCGATAGGTGTTGGTCGAGCAGCTCACCGACCCGAAGTTCATGCACTGGATTGGAGATCGACCACAATAAACAGACCGCAACCGACTCGACCGACTGAGCCCGCAGCTCATCAGCGATGGCGACGACGGCTGCGTCGTCGAGCGGCGTGTGGACTGCCCCAGCGCTGTTGATCCGTTCGGGCACCTCGAACGTCAGGGCTCGAGGCACGTATGGCTCGGGGTAGGGGGCCACGAAGTTGAAGGGTTCGATCCGTCCGCCTTCGCGCAGCACGAGAATGTCGGGATGACCAGCGGTGGTCAGGAACGCCGTTTTCGCAGTGGTGCTCGTGATGATGGCGTTGATGGCGTGGGTAGTGCCATGAATCAACATCTCGCCACGGCCCAACAAGTCGGCCAGCGAGAGATCCATATCGCTGGCCGCGAGAGCCAACGCGTCGAGAACACCCTTGACCGGGTCGGCCGGTGTGGTGGCGGCCTTGTACATGTGCAATCGGTCTTGGTCGTCTTCGACGATCAAGTCCGTGAAGGTTCCCCCTGTATCGCACGCAAATCGCATTCCGCCTCAGCCTGCCCTGTCAACAATCTTCATTGGCGCCCCTTCGTTCCTGCAACCTTAATCGTTTCGAGTCAAGCGGACCGTCGCAATCCCCTAGTGGCAGCACCCGTCATGCGCGTAATCCGTGAGCGGTGAAGAAGAAGTGTTCGGTCTCGTCAGCGTTGAGATGCCAGCCTCGCCGCGCTGTGTCGGTCGTGAAGTCTTGTGGCCGCCAGAATCGTTTCACGATCTTGAATTCGCGCCCGTCGTCCAAGCTGCGCGTCGCGAGATGCGAGTCGACATCGAGCGTGCTGTGGACGGCGGCCGCCGACTTGTAGTGGACGTCGCCGCCTGCGCCCGCACCCTTCGTGGCCAGGTCGGGGTGAGCACTGTCGACGATGAACACTCGGCCGTCGGGCTTGAGGGCTCGATCGATCAGAACCCAAAAGTCATCGAGTCGTTCATTGGGCACATGGGTCAACCAGAACCCGAACATGACCACGTCGAAGCGTCGAGGCGGTTCCCAGTTGAAAAGATCAGCGACGACATAGTCGATCTCCCCGGTCCCGCCGTTCTTGCGCCGATTGATCTCGAGTGTTTCGGGTGAACCGTCGACAGCAGTGACGCGACCAGCGTGGCGCGCAAGCTCCTGGGTCCAGTTGCCGGTGCCTGCCGCGAGCTCAAGCACATCGCCCGTGGGAGCGAAGCTGTCGAGCACAGCCACGACTTGCGTCGTCTCCGCGAACCACGCGTTCCGGTGTTCGGGTCCACGATCAAAACGGCCCCGTCGTTCCCACCAGTCGTCGTATTCGCCGGCCCGTTCTCTGTAGTACGTCTGCTGGCCCTCGAGAAACGAATCGATCTCTTCGTGCGACTCCATGGCGCGACTCTACGATCGATAGCGGTGAGGCGCCGGGCTTCTCAGAACGGCTGACCGAAGTCGACGATCGTCTGACTTTCAGCGCTAAGGAGACCGAGGGCCCGTTCGACGACGGCGCGCTGACGGGTTGCATCTCCCGGGCGTCCGAGGGGGCGTCCCATTGGATGGTTGGTGATCACAGCTCGGCTCAAACCCATGAGCTCGGGGAAGTGGCCGAAGCACCGCACATAGACGCTGGTCGACGGGATGCCGGCCGTTTCGATCGCTCGTTGGACGTGCCCCACGGACACGTGACAGGTCGGTCAAATAGGTACGAGCAGCACCGCGTCGGCGTTGAGGTCTCGAGCCATCTCGGCCCACTCCTTGCCGACCTTGCCTCGCATCAGCCCTTGCGGGGCCGCCCCGACGAACGAGTAGGCATCCTCGACGAGTTCGCCGATGGAGCCGTCAGTAACCATGTTCCGCAGGTGCTCGAGTGGAAGGACGACCTGATGGTCGGCGAGAACTGCCTGCACCGGGTAACCGCCGTGGCGAACGCGAAGCCGATCGGCTGGTGTATCGATCGGGATCGCGGACAGTGCCGGCGACTCCTTCATCGATTCTTTGATCCGGGCCTCGGCTTCGGCCTGAGTCATGTCCTTCACGCCGAGTGGCTCGGGATCGTGTCCTTCCACGAAGTGCCCGCTCGACGTGAACAGGAGGATTCGTGCGTCGGCGAGAGGTTTCGTCATCTTGCTGAACGGAACGTCGTCGTAGGCATAACGAAACTCGTTCGGGTCACCAAGGTTGTGCTTGTACCCCTGCACCTGCCACCGGTATGCGACGTCGACAACGTCGGAGGCATCGTTCGAGTCGCCCGCTCCGGCAACGGCGTCGAACAGTTCTTCGACCATGTCGCCGAATTCGGCGTCGCTCAGGTCGCGCAGGAACTTGAAATTCAGATTGCTACGGCTCCCGTAGGCAAATGAAGTGCGTAGCTCTGCAATCGTCTCGGTCTCGTCAGATTCGTCCACGGCGCCACAGTACCAACCCTGATGAGTAAGGTTGAAACACGATGCGTGCCATGGTGCTGGAGACCCTCGGAGCCGCGTTGGTGATGCGCGAACTACCGACGCCGAAACCGGCACGTCATGAAGTCACCATCACGGTGGAAACATGCGGAGTCTGTGGCACAGATCTGAAATTGCAGCGAGGGGTGTTTTCCGAGATGCCCCTCCCCTTCATCTTGGGCCACGAGATCGCCGGCCGAGTCACCGCCTCCGGTGGACCGGATGGCGAGCACTTGATCGGCCGGTTGGTTGTGGTCCCTCTGGCGTGGACCTGTGGAAACTGTGAGGCCTGTCGCCGAGAAGCGGACCAGTTCTGTTCGGCGTTGGTCGGCCGCCCGGGCTTCACGAGTGACGGTGGATTTCGAGATGTGATGTGTGCGCCTGCGCACCTGGTCGTTCCAGTCAGCGAAGAGGTGGATCCGCTGAAGGCTGCACTCCTGGCGGATTGCATTTCGACCGTCCACCACGCCATTGGCCGAGCACGAATCGAGCAAGGCGAACGTGTGCTTATCGTTGGGGCGGGTGGCCTTGGTGTTCATGCGCTGCAGCTTCTGGTCAGGGTCGGTGCCGAAGTCAGCGTGAGCGAACCAGATGCCGGAAAACGGCAATTGGCCCTTGAACACGGTGCCGTCGCCGCATTCGAGCCGGCCGAACTGGCAGCCCGCTCGCCCGTCAACGGAAGTTTCGCCAGCGGTTACTCTGCCGCTTTTGATTTCGTTGGAAACGAATCCTCTACCGAAGGTGCGCTGAACCAGCTGGTTCCAGGCGGCCGCTTGGTCCTGGTTGGATACACGCCAGGCGCCAAAGTTTCGTCCGTGGCCTTCGACATGGTCGGCAATGAACGACAGATCCTCGGCAGCCGTTCATCAACCCGCGCCGACCTGATCGCCGCATCAGAGCTGCTGGCCACCGGTGGGGTCGAAGCGATCGTCACTCGGACCTACGAGCTCGGTGAGATCAATACCGCTCTCGCGGATCTTGCTGGCGGTGAGCTCGCCGGCCGCGGGGTCATCGATCTCAGAATCGGTCGCTCTGCTGGGCGATGATTCCCTGCACGTCCAGTGGACCTGCGGGCGAGGTTAACCGCGTCCGCGGCCACCGGTTCGCTTGGATCCACCGCTGCTTCGTCCGCCACCCGAGCTCTTGCGTCTGGCACTGGCACGCCCGCGGCCCTTCTTGCCGCCCACGCCGCCATGTTCGAGGTCGACGTGCACTTCTTGGCCTTCCTCGTCGAGGTCCGACTCGCTGACGAACGGCCTCATCGTCGGCACCACGCCTCCGGAGACGTCGTCCCAGATCTTCTGCTGGTCCCCGAGTTTGCTGACTTTGGGCCCGAACCGTAGAACGTCTATGACGCGCATGGCGCCGTCGGCTTCCACGAGAATCGACGGCCCCTTGGCGCCGTGGCGATCCAACAGCCAGTACATACCCATGACATTCAGTCTTCCTGTTGTCCGCTCGGTCACTGTAGACGCGCCCGAGACGTGATCGGGTGGAGCATCGGCCACGCGACGCGCAAGGTGCTGCGCCCTACCGTCACCGAACGTGGCGTAGCACCTATACTTATCTGGTTTCCTTTTCGACAGATGTGAGTGACATGGCGCAAGACAAAGATGACAAAGGCAGTCGGCGCCATGCCCGTTACGAATTCCGCGTGTGGGGCCAACACCGCAAGGCCGTCAAGAAGCTCGCCGACCTCGCGTCGTCAAGCACGCGCGAAACCTTCGAGGACTGTTACCTGCTCGTCGACGACCCCGAATGGAATGCAAAGGTCCGAGACAACACGTTAAAGATCAAACAGCTCGTGTCGGAAGACAAAGGGTTCGAACGTTGGTCACGCAACCACTACAAAACATCAGAGGCTACGCCGACGCCGTTCGACGAAATCTTCGACGCGCTGAACCTCGACCGTCCCCAGGAAGGCAAGGAGTATGACATCGAACGGGCAGTACGAGAGCTCGATCCTGGCTCTGGGGTTCGCCCGGTGTTCGTGACAAAGGAACGACAACGCTTCGAGATCGGAAACCTCGTTGCTGAGGTTACCGACATCACCTTTGCCGACAGCGATGAAGTACTACGCACGCTCTCCGTCGAAGGCGACAATCTGAAGGCCCTCGTCGCTCTTCGCAAGCAGCTCGGACTTCGAGGCGAGGAGAACATCGCAATGCACCAGGCAATCGACGAGGTCGACTGAGAGTCGAGCTGTCAATCCTCGGTGTCGACTGCGCCATCTTCGAGGTAGTCGACCGTCGGGATTGGTTCGCTGCCCGAACGAACCACACCATCGAGGTTCGCTGCGATGCGCCGGAGGTAGCGGAGATAGATCGCCAGTGGCACCACCTCTCGGCCGGGGAGGTCCGACGTCATGCAGGCATCGATCGTCGCCTGATGATCGCGCATCATGTCGTTGGCACGGTCGGAGTATTCGCCGATGGCCTCCGCCGACGGATCCGGATCACTCAGCAGTGCTCCAGCATCGACAAATAGGCCTGACAGCAGCTGCCGCTCAGCGAGAAGCTCCTCGATGTCCCCATGATCAGCGAGGCTCACGCCGTTTTCGGCAAGATCAAGGATGTTCTTGGCTTGGTCACCAATTCGTTCGATCTTCTTGAGCAGAAGCGTGAAACCGAGAACCGAACCAATGTCGGCTGTTCCTTGAACCGAAACATGCACGATGAGCTCGCTACGGAGCTCCTGCTCGGCGAGGTTGATTCGCTGGTCGGTCTCGCGCACGTCGTCGGCAACAGCTGCCGAGTCTGCGTCAGTGAGCAACGCCAGAGTTGCAAGGTCGAACGAATGACGCGCATCGGCGAGCATCGCGACGGCTGATGCCACGATGTGATCGAAGTTTCCGTCATCTGAGTTGTTCCTGAAGAATGCGAGAACCATTGAGGCCTCCCTTAACCGAGTACTACCACGCCGAAGAGTGGCAATGCGATGAATAGAACAAAGACATACGCTACGGCGAGCGCCCGCCGCTCAACGGCCACGTCGGCGAGACGTTCTGCTGCGTAGATCGGAACGTTGCGTGCAATTGGAATCACGTAGAGCAGAAAGATGCCCGCCACATTGAACGTGGTGTGCGCAAGCGCAACGGTGAGAGCATCTGGACTTGATGCTGCCAGCGACGCCAAGAGCGCCGTGATCGTCGTGCCAACATTTGCGCCCAGGGTTACCGGGTAGGCGTTCTTGAGTTTGATCACGCCGGCTCCAGCGAGCGGAATCAAGATCGAGGTGGTGATGCTCGAGGATTGCACCGCAAGCGTGATGACCAGGCCGAGGAACAGCGCAACCGTTCCGCCGCCACGGCTGAGCATCGAATTGATCGACCGTTCGACCCGATCGGCCACAAGCGAGCGCATGTTTTTTGTGATCAGGCTCAGCGCAAGCAAGATGATGACCAGGCCGGTGACCACCATCAGCACACCTTCGACGTTGCCGGTGGTGCCAACAGCTTCCCAGAACTCTTTGAGCAACGACACAGGCTCCTTGACCCACGCCTTGATCGGGCTCTTCCATTCGGTGCCTGACGAGCCGACGAGGCGACCACTGATCCACTCGGCGGTGTCGCTGATGAAGCCGGTGATGAGCTCAAGGGGCAGCAGAATCAGTACCGCCAAGACGTTGAAGAAGTCGTGCACGGTTGCCGCCGCGAACGCACGACGAAACTCGTTCGACTGGCGAATGTGACCAAGCGACACGAGCGTGTTTGTGACCGTCGTGCCGATGTTGGCACCCATGATCATAGGAACCGCGTCGTCGACCCCGAGCGCTCCTGATGCGACGAGGCCAACAATGACCGATGTTGACGCAGACGATGACTGCACCAGGACCGTCCCGAGAATTCCAATACACAGAGCAGCGACAGGGTTGCCCGCAGCAGAGAACAGGCTCTCCTGGGTGTCCTGGCCCATGATCTTGATGCCAGCTTCAAGCGAAGAGACTCCGACAAGGAAGACGTAGATCAGACTGAAGAC
>RCNE010001859.1_pt1 | contig 15493 bp, 16 predicted proteins | sample 2041361 | NCBI WGS metagenome assembly RCNE01 (sample SAMN09708229, study PRJNA481090) | Marine sediment metagenome, whole genome shotgun sequencing project.
GGTCATATCTCCGGAACGCTTATACTCTTGCAGCGCCTCGTCGATATTGATGCCCAGACCGCGTGCGGCCCAGCCCATGTGAGTCTCGAGGATCTGACCGACGTTCATGCGCGATGGCACGCCCAGCGGGTTCAGACAGAAGTCGACCGGAGTACCATCCTCAAGGAACGGCATGTCCTCCATTGGCACAACTTTGGAGATAACACCCTTGTTCCCGTGACGACCGGCCATTTTATCACCGGGCTGAAGCTTACGCTTCACCGCGACAAATACTTTGACCATCTTCATCACACCTGGGGGCAGATCATCGCCACGGCGTACTTTCTCGACTTTGTCCTCAAAGCGCGCATCCAAGGTCCGTTTCTGGATCTCGTACTGCTCGTTCAGGGCTTCAACGATTTTCGCGTCGTCTTCGTCCTCGAGCGCCAACTGCCACCACTGACCGCGTGTCAGGACATCGTCCAACACTTCTTCGGTGATCTGGCTGTTTGGCCTCACACCTTTCGGTCCTTTGACGGCAAGTTTGCCAAGCAGCATCTCACGCAGACGCGCATAGATGTTACGATCTAGAATGCCGAGTTCGTCATCGCGGTCACGCGCCAAGCGTTCAACTTCTTCACGCTCGATCTGCAGCGCACGTTCGTCTTTTTCCACACCGTGGCGGTTGAACACACGTACTTCTACGACCGTACCAAAATCACCTGGCTTCACACGCAGCGATGTATCGCGCACGTCGGAAGCTTTCTCACCAAAGATGGCGCGCAAGAGTTTCTCTTCCGGCGTCATCGGGCTTTCGCCCTTTGGTGTGATCTTACCGACCAGAATGTCACCCGGCTCAACGTCCGCGCCGATGTATACGATGCCCGCCTCGTCGAGGTTGCGCAGCGCTTCTTCACCGACGTTTGGAATATCACGTGTGATTTCCTCTGGCCCAAGCTTGGTATCACGGGCGGCGACTTCGAATTCTTCGATGTGGATCGAGGTAAAGACGTCATCACGCGAAACGCGCTCGGAGATCAGGATGGAGTCCTCATAGTTGTAGCCGTTCCAAGGCATAAACGCGACGACCACGTTCTTACCAAGAGCAAGCTCACCCATGTCTGTGGAAGGACCATCAGCGATGACCTGACCTTTGATAACCGTCTCGCCTACTTGCACCAGCGGACGCTGGTTGATGCAGGTGTTCTGGTTGGAGCGCTGGAACTTGCGCATGCGGTAGATATCTACGCCTGCATCGCCCAGCTCGAGGTCTTCGGTCGCACGCAGAACGATACGTGTGGCGTCGACTTGATCGATGATACCACCACGTTTCGCCATGTATGCCGCACCAGAATCGCGTGCCACCACTTCTTCGATGCCGGTACCAACAAGAGGTGCCTCGGCTTGCAAAAGTGGAACAGCCTGACGTTGCATGTTTGAGCCCATCAGGGCTCTGTTCGCATCGTCATTCTCAAGGAACGGGATCAAGGAAGCCGCAACAGAGACCAACTGCTTGGGTGAAACGTCAATCAAGTCCACATTCATGGAGGGCGACAGCGTGTAATCACCTGATTTCCGCGTGGAGACCAGATCGTTCACGAACTTCATGTTCTCGTCGAGGTTTGCGTTCGCCTGCGCCACAGTGTGACGCATCTCTTCGGTCGCGGACATATACTGCACGTCATCGCTAACGATACCGTCCTTAACCTTGCGATACGGTGTCTCGATAAAGCCGTATTTGTTCACGCGGGCGAAAGTTGCCAGCGAGTTGATCAAACCAATGTTCGGACCTTCAGGCGTTTCAATTGGACACATCCGGCCATAGTGGGTCGGGTGAACGTCACGTACTTCGAAACCGGCACGCTCACGCGTCAGACCACCTGGTCCAAGCGCTGAAAGGCGACGCTTGTGCGTGACCTCGGACAGCGGGTTGGTTTGGTCCATGAACTGTGACAGCTGCGACGAGCCGAAGAATTCACGTACCGCAGCAGCAGCTGGCTTCGCGTTGATGAGGTCTTGTGGCATGACAGTGTCGATCTCGACGGAAGACATCCGCTCTTTGATCGCACGCTCCATACGAAGCAGACCAACGCGGTACTGGTTCTCCATCAGCTCACCAACGGAACGCACACGACGGTTGCCGAGGTGGTCAATATCGTCGATGTCGCCGCGGCCATCACGCAGATCGACCAATGCTTTGATACATTGTACGATATCGTCACGATCCAGCGTACGCTGCGTGTCTTCTTTGTCGAGTGCGAGACGCATGTTCATCTTCACACGACCAACAGCGGACAGGTCATAACGCTCGCCATCAAAGAAGAGAGTGTCGAACAGGTTCGACGCGGCCTCGACTGTGGGTGGCTCACCCGGACGCATCACGCGGTAGATATCCATGAGCGCGGTGTCGCGGTTCATGTTCTTATCTGCCGCCATGGTGTTGCGCATATAAGGGCCAACATTGACGTTATCGATGTCCAAGAGTGGGATCTCGGTAATGCCCGCATCGACCAGCTCTTTTGCTGTACCGCCGATGAGCGTGCCGTCTTTGTCATACTCAAGCGTCATCTCGTCACCGGCCTCGACGTAAATCGCGCCAGTTTCTTCGTTGATGATGTCTTTGGATACGAACTTGCCTTCGATGTGATCAAACGGCAGCAGCAATTCGGTCACTTCGCCTGCGTCAATCAACTGCTTGACCGCACGAGGGGTGACTTTTTTGCCTACTTCAAACAGCACTTCGCCGCTTGCCGCGTCTACGATGTCATAGGTCGGACGTGTGCCACGAACCCGCTCCGGGAAGAACGGCGCGACCCAGCCTTTGCCAGCCTCGAGCTTGTAGTGAACAGTGTTGTAATAGGCATCCATGATCGCTTCTTGATCAAGGCCCAGAGAATAAAGCAGCGTGGTGACAGGCAGCTTACGACGACGGTCAATACGTGCGAACACGATGTCCTTTGCGTCGAATTCAAAGTCGAGCCATGAGCCGCGGTATGGGATAATACGGCAGGCGAACAAAAGCTTACCGGAAGAGTGCGTCTTACCCTTGTCGTGGTCAAAGAACACACCGGGTGAACGGTGCATCTGGCTTACGATCACACGCTCGGTGCCGTTCACAACGAACGTACCGTTTGGTGTCATCAAGGGCATGTCGCCCATAAACACATCTTGCTCTTTGATGTCTTTGACAGACTTCGCGCCTGTGTCTTCATCAATTTCAAACACGATCAGACGGAGCGTTACCTTAAGCGGCGCAGAATAGGTCATGTCGCGCTGCTGGCATTCCTCAACATCATATTTCGGCTTCTCAAGCTCATACTTCACGAACTCGAGAATGGATGTCTCATTGAAATCCTTGATCGGGAAAACCGATTGGAAAACACCTTGGATGCCGTCACCATCGGTGGGCGTCTCGGCATCGCCGGAATTCAGGAATAGATCGTAGGAAGATTTTTGAACCTCAATGAGGTTCGGCATTTCCAGCACTTCGCGGATTTTGCCATAATATTTACGTAGACGCTTCTGGCCAAGGAAGGATTGTGCCATATGTCGTGTCACCTTTCGTGTCTCTTGCCTGAACGCTACCACCGGGGCCGTGGTGCGCTCATCAGAGCGGTTTAGTCCGGTCTATGCTGGAAAGCGTCCCACCGCATTCCTTCCGACCATTGGACCTCTCCAAAAAGACGCTTTGTCGTCAAAGCACCTTTCAAGACAGGTTCGGCTGGACAGGGTTTGCACCCCGTCCAGCCAATGTTTGATGCAGGAAAACTTCCTGCTGAGCGGCTTAGGCCAGCTCGACTTCTGCGCCAGCTGCTTCCAGCTTGGCTTTGACTTCTTCGGCTTCGGCTTTGTCGACGCCTTCTTTGATTTTGCCACCGGCTTCAACGAGGTCTTTGGCTTCTTTCAGGCCAAGGCCCGTGATGCCGCGAACTTCTTTGATCACGTTGATTTTGGATGCGCCGGCGTTCTTGAGAACGACGTCGAATTCAGTCTTTTCCTCTTCTGCGGCACCGCCGTCAGCAGGGCCCGCCATCATGACTGCGCCACCGGCTGCAGGCTCGATGCCGTACTCGTCTTTGAGGATAGTTTTCAGTTCTTGTGCTTCAAGCAGTGTCAGACCAACGATGTCTTCTGCCAGTTTTTTCAGATCAGCCATGTTTTAGCTCTTTCCGTTAACGATATGTGTGTTCCAACGTGTAGTTTCAACTAACACGCCGATTTGACGATATTGTCGCTTACGCAGCCTTGTCTTCGATAGTTGACAAGATAGATGCGATATTGCTTGCAGGTGCGCCAATGGCCCCGGCGATGTTCGATGCTGGTGCGCCCAACATGCCCGCGATTGTGGCGATAAGCTCGTCACGCGAAGGCATTTTGGACACGGCTTCGACACCGGCGACGTCCAACGCATTCTCACCCATTGCGCCGCCAAGAATAACCAATTTCGGGTTATCTTTGGAGAACTCCTGAGCAACCTTAGCCGCAGCTACAGGATCCTCAGAATAGGTCAGAACGGTCATACCCGTCAGAAGGTGAGCAATGCTTTCACACGGCTTGCCCTCAAGGGCGATCTTGGCGAGCCTGTTTTTGGCAACACGCACAGACCCACCCGCAGCGGTTGCCCGCGCACGTAGATCCTGCATTTCAGCAACTGTCAGACCGACGTAGTGGCTCACCACTACAACGCCAGAGCTTTCAAAGATTTCGCCGAGTTCATCGACGAGCTGTTCTTTTTGTGCTCTATCCACAGTTTCTCTCCAAAGTTATCGGAGGTGTTACCCCCCGGGCTCGTTTTGCTGGGCAGTGTGCCCAACGTCGGGTCCTTACGGGTCCTTCCCAAGACCGTCCGAGAGCGTAGCTCACGAAAAGTCGTAGTCATTCCCCATCTCAGGCAGGAATTATGGACCGAATTCCCAGTCCACCCGCCATCTCGGACGAAGCGCAAAAAGCGCACGACGAATCGTGCGCTTGGTTGCAAGGGTTGAACTAGTCCTAATAAGCGGGAATGCCAAGGGCGAAACGGCAATTGGTACCAGTCCGCACATCGCTAAGCGGTTCCGGTCATTTCGCAGCATTTGCCAAGTGTGTTTCTAACCGAACTTTAACAGGCCCTGCGTTCTGTCGCAATGGTGGCAACCTGCAGGAAACACTCTTGCAAGGTCCGGATCGCTGAGCATGGGGCAGAGGCAAACAAAAGCCTATCCTACGGTAAACCTTACCCCTTTGGGGCTATGCCTGCATGACACCGGTGTGTAGCGTTGTCTTAGGACATAAGGGAATTCAACATGGAAAAACTTGAAACTGACTACTTGATCACTGGTGCAGGCGCTTCGGGACTTTCTTTTGCCGATGCTCTGCTTGATGAAACGGACGCGCATATCACGCTGGTTGATCGGCGTGATAAGGCAGGCGGTCATTGGAACGACGCCTACCCTTTTGTTCGCCTTCATCAACCCTCTTCATATTATGGCGTTTCATCTATCAATTTGGGCCGCGGAAGGATTGACAGTTCCGGCCTCAATCAGGGTTTCGAAGAGCTGGCATCTGGCCAAGAGGTCGCTAATTATTTCCATACCGTTATGCGAGATCGATTGCTGCAATCCGGTCGCGTACGCTTTCTACCTATGTCCGAACACTTGGGTGACGGCGAAGTTCGACAACTGCTATCCAACAAAATTACCCAAATTGATGTGCGCCGCCGGTTCGTTGACGCGAGATTACTTGAAAATGGCATCCCATTGACACACGAAAGAAAGTTCCAGGTTGCTACGGATGTTACCTGCATCCCCCCGAACTTCCTACCTCAACAGGCCCATCAGCATGACCACTTCACGATACTGGGCGCAGGTAAGACGGCCATGGATAGCGTCCTTTGGCTTCTCGAAAGCGGGGCGGATCCGACCCAGATACGCTGGGTCGTGCCGCGGGACCCCTGGATGATCAATCGCGCGTTCACACAGCCGAGTGCCGCTTTTTATCATGAAAGTTACGGTGGAACGATGCGCCAGATGGAAGCCGTTAAAGATGCCACATCAATAGACGACCTCGCTGACAGGATGGAAGCCGCGAACTTATGGATGCGTCTTGACCCATCAGTTCGCCCGACCATCATGCGTGCACCAACAGTTTCTATGGCGGAACTAAAGCGGCTTCGAGAAGTCCGGGATATCATTCGTAAGGGCCATGTCGAAACCATCGAGCCCGGCACACTGCGGCTTGTTGGTGGTACTTGTACTGCAAGGCCCGGCACTCTGTATATTGACTGTACGGCACGAGCAATTGGTCACACCGATACATGGCCAATTTTCGACGAAAATCGGATTGCGCTGCAAATGATCCGCCTCTACCAGCCCGCATTCAGCGCTGCGCTAATCGCTAAAATTGAAACGAGCTTCGACAATGACAGAACGAAAAATGCACTCGCAAAACCGGTGCCCATGACCGACACAGTTCAAGGCTGGTTAGTATCGCAAATTGCAAACGCGACAAACCAGTTCGCTTGGTCCCAGCATCCTGAAATAAAGGCGTGGATCGCTTCCTGTCGCCTTGACGGTTTTGGTCGCGCTGGCCGCGAGGTTGATCGAACTGACCCTGCCGTGAAAGCAATTTATGACCGGATAAAAGAGGTGTCGATGCCTGCATTTGCCAATATGCAGAAGCTCGCGACTGCTTAGCGTACATAATGAGCGGCTATTCATTATCGCACAAATTGAAAAAAATGGAGTGCTATATCATCACTAAAGCAGCGCTGAGACAGTCAGGCAGACGGCATAGAATTCCATAGCCTCGAAGAATTCTCTCAAACCGTCGAAACCTCGTATCGCTGACAAATGGGCGGTCAGATTGCCGTTTGGTTCACACGTTTGATCAGTGCCTCACCCGTTTCTTTCCGCTCGGAGTATCTTTCTACCAAATAGTCAGAACGGCCACGTGTCAGCCGTGTGAACTTTACCAACTCCTCCATGACATCAACCATACGGTCATAATTAGGCGACGGCTTCATCCTGTCGTTATCGTCAAATTCCAGAAACGCTTTGGGGGTCGAGGATTGGTTAGGGATCGTTATGAGACGCATCCAGCGACCCAGTATTCGCAACTGATTGACGGCGTTGAAGCTTTGCGAGCCACCACAGACTTGCATCACCGCAAGCGTCTTACCTTGGGTCGGGCGCACAGCTCCTAATGAAAGCGGTATCCAGTCGATTTGTGCTTTCATGATACCGGTCATGGCTCCGTGCCGTTCGGGCGAGCACCAAACCATGCCTTCGCTCCAAGTGACCAAGTCGCGCAATTCTTGCACCTTGGTATGGGATGCGTCGGCATCGTCGGGCAAAGGCAAACCGCTTGGGTCAAACGTCTTGGTCTCCGCGCCGAGACGCTTCAAAACGCGTGCGGCTTCTTCGGTCATCAGGCGGCTGAATGAGCGGTCCCGAAGTGAGCCATAAAGCAGCAAAATGCGCGGTGGGTGGTCTGGTTCGCCTTTGGAGAACAATCTGTCAGGGTCTATGGTGCGGAAATGTTCGTCGGAGATGTTGGGTGTATTAGTCATATGAGGGTCTTTCGATTTTTTGAGATAGCATCAATCAGGCCACTAAGCGCTTGATCCAGATGTGCGCGGGGACACGCGATATTTAGTCGCCCAAAGCCTGCACCGCCCTCGCCAAACGCGATACCGCGGGTAATGGCCCATCCGGCCTTTTGCCTGAGGAATTGCGTCAATTCTTCTGGTTCAAATTCCAATGCGCGAAAATCCAACCACAGAAGAAACGTGCCTTCCGGTTCGATCAAGGTGACTTCCGGCACCTCAGCAATCCGGTCCTGTACCAAGACAAGGTTTCCCTCAATATAGGCAATGACTGCATCCAGCCACGCACCACCCCGTAGATACGCAGCCTCCATCGCGACACTTGCGAAGGCGTTGTTTTTATTCACGGTTAGGCGGCTGTTCTCGGCCTTGAACGCATCACGGCGCGCCTTTTCGGGCACAACTGTAAATGCACTGCAACACGCCGCGATGTTAAAGCTCTTGGCGGGTGATAGGCAGGTGATGCTGTTTTGCGCATCCTCATGCGAGATCGAAGCGAACGGGGTATAAATATGTCCTGTAAACGTGATGTCCCCGTGAATTTCGTCCGACACAACGATAACACCATGCTTTCGGCAAATCTGACCTAGCCTCGCCAATTCTGCTTTTCTCCAGACACGGCCAACTGGGTTGTGTGGATTACATAAAAACAGCATCTTCGTGCGTGGATTTGCGGCGCAAGTCTCCAACCCGTCAAAATCCATTTCATAGCGGCCATCCGTTAGGGTCAACGGGTTTGTCACCATGTGGCGGCCGTTTTCTGCAATGATGTCGGCGAAATCAAAAAAGGCTGGAGGTTGGACGATCACCCCGTCGCCAATATCCGTAAACAGATTAACAGCCATCGAAAGAGAATTGAGCACATTGGGCGATCGCAGAATATGCTCAGGATCAACGGACCAACCGTGTCGCGCCAACAGCCAGTGCGTGAGCGCGGGCATCAGCCCATCGGGCGCTGTTTCATACCCGAAGATTCCGTGGGACGCGCGCCCTGCCAACGCCTCCAACACAACAGATGGCGCACGAAAATCCATATCGGCCACACCGGCAGCAAACAGGTCCATTCCATCTGCTCCGAGAACCATCCGGTGCACTTTTAGCGCAGGAACTTCGCGTCGATCAATTACCTCATCAAAATCATAGTCCTCAATCATCATTTGGGTCCTCCAGCAGCCAGCCGAAGAACCAAGTCGCCAAAACTGCAGCGATCAATTGGACCATAATAAAGGCAATGACGTCAGTGGGCGCGATCCCGGCAAAGGTGTCAGAAAACCCACGCGCTATCGTCACAGCGGGGTTTGCAAATGACGTTGACGAGGTGAACCAATAGGCCGCCGTAATGTATAGGCCCACAGCCATCGGCACCGCGGTCGGGCGCGCCTTGATGCAGGCGAGGATCGTTCCAACAAGACCAAAAGTTGCCACGAATTCACCTGTCCATTGGCCGATACCACTGCGGATCGTGGTTGAGGGATCGATCAATGGGTGTTCAAACATCACATGCGCCGCAAGCACGCCCACAATCCCACCAAACACCTGCGCAACGACGTAGAGCCCTGCATCGCGCTTTTCGATTTCGCGCCGCAGGGCGAAGCTGAGCGTCACGGCCGGGTTGAAATGTGCACCCGAGATCGGCCCGAAGATCGTAATCAAAACCACAAGGATCGCGCCAGTTGGTATCGTGTTGCCCAACAACGCAATCGCCACGTTTCCGTCAGATAGTCGTTCTGCCATGATCCCAGAGCCAATAACCGTCGCAAGCAGTGAAAACGTGCCCAGCCATTCGGCAATCAACCGTCTTTCAAGTGTCATTTTGCATCCCCTATCAGTGCGCAAGGCCGCGCAATATCAATGTTGCCGCCGGTTGTGATGGTCGCAATAGTCTTGTCTTTCATATTGACCTGACCGTTCAGGGCCCCAGCGAGGCTGACAGCAGCACCGTGCTCTGTCACGATCTCGAAGTGCTCAAATGCAAAACGCATGTCCGCACAAACATCTTCATCGCGAACAGTGACGCCACCCGCCAGCAGACTCAGATTGATGGGAAAAGTCATGTCGTTGGGGATTGGTATCATGATCGCATCACAGATCATGCGCCGTCCCACAGGCTTTGCGGGGTATTTGCATCCATGTCCTTGAGCACGGCTGTGCGCACAACGATATCTGCAAGCGCTGAAGCTGCACCGCGAATGTCCCAAACTGTAACTGGATGTATGGTCATATTCTTGCGCTGCGTGGGGCAGCATCAGCCGCAATCTGAAAGACCGCGTCACCGCGCACAACCTGTGCCATCGCCCGCTTGCACAAAACAAGGCCTGCATAAGGTGAGACGATCATATCTGGCTCTGATTGCGGCGTGTCTGGATGGTGAACGAGCCCGACCAAATCACCTTTAGCTACATCGTCCCCGATAGACTTAAGCGGTTCGAAAAGGCCTGCAGTATAGGAAAATACGGACCCTTGCGTGTTCAATTCACGCGTGCCCTGCGACGCGTCTGGCGTGTAGGTGGGCAACATATCAAGCGTATGTAAGATACGGCGCAACCCGCGTTCGGTGCGGTGCAGAATGTCAGGCGTGACCTCACCCCCGCCGCCAAGTTCGGCCATGACGTTGATCACACCGTTGCGGTTGGCTGCGCCCATTGCAGTGCGTGCAGTACTGTTGAGCCCGCCACCACCTGTGAAAACCCAAGCGTAAGGCAAATCAAACGCGTCTTGAATACGGATCAGCGCCTCGGCTTCATCAGGGCTATGCCCTTGGCCCCGCAGCAATGTGGGCGGGTAAAACAGCGAACTGCCACCCGAATGCAGGTCAATCGCGTAATCAGCCAAAGGCATGAGTACGTCTTCTACATAATGAGCAATCATTTCAGTTGGATTACCCGACGCATTGCCGGGAAACAGCCGGTTAAGGTTACCTTCATCTATGGGGGATGTCCGCAAACCCGCCTGTGCGGCTGGGTAATTCACCATCGGCAATAGGATCAGGCGACCAAGAACATCAGAAGATTCAAGTTCGCGTGCAAGGTTTGCTACAGCGATCTGCCCTTCGTATTCATCCCCATGATTGCCCGCCATAATCAAGAGCGTCGGTCCTGCGCCATTCTTTATCGAAACGATGGGTACCGGAATCCAACCATATGCTGAACGGTGAACCGAATTTGGGACGCGCAGAAACCCTGAATGTTTTCCATTTGCCTCAAAGTCCACCTCGGACCTTATTAGAGTTCCAGCCATATCAGTCCCTCGCCTTACATTTCGGTAAACGCCGAAGTAACATTGAGGTAATTCAGGTGCCACATCTTGTCAAGCTTCGGTATTTCGGGTATTAACGAATTATGGATGAACCCACCGCAATTGAGGCCTTTGCAGCCTTGGCTCAACCAACCCGAATTGCCGCGTTCCGGTTGCTCGTTAGGGTTGGCCCAAAGGGTCTGCCTGCATTGGAAATCTCTCGGCAGCTGGGCACGAAGCCATCCACATTATCAGGCCACCTATCTATCCTAAAACGCTCTGGCGTCCTTATTGCAACGCGCCATCAGCGCGAAATTCACTACGCAGCCAACCTTGCGACTGTGAACGCCCTGGTCCAGTTCCTGATAGCTGACTGCTGTGGCGGCAAGATAGAAAACTGCAGCGAGATCGTTGCGCTCCTTGACCCACAGTCAAATCGCTAAAGCAGACATGCAGCTAGTCACTTCAAATGGCAGCAGTGTGTTCGGCGATCTAAACTCGTCGACGCAAATTACCCCACACAGCTGACCTAGCCGCTCAAGGAAATGCTGCACTATTAGTACTCAGGAACGAAAAAGGGCGCCCCATCGGAGCGCCCTTCATTAAGTCTAGCTTACCGAAATTACTCGGACACAGCCTTTTCAATATAGAAACAGTCAGGCCTGGGCCCATTGTGGAACTCAGTACAATCTTCTGCATGTAGGAACCCTTGGCGCCTGTCGGACGGGCTTTTGCAACTGCGCCGATGAAGGCACGGATGTTCTCAACCAGTTTGGCTTCGTCAAAGGAGACCTTGCCAACGCCTGCATGGACGACACCGCCCTTTTCAGCTTTGAACTGGACTTCACCACCCTTGGCCGCTTTCACAGCAGCGGCAACGTCCATTGTCACAGTTCCGACTTTCGGGTTCGGCATCAGGTTACGTGGACCCAATACTTTACCAAGACGGCCTACGACGGGCATCATGTCAGGTGTCGCGATGCAACGGTCAAAGTCGATCTTGCCGCCTTGCACGATTTCCATCAAGTCTTCTGCACCAACGATATCGGCACCGGCTGCTTGGGCTTCTTCGGCTTTCGGGCCGCGTGCAAATACTGCAACGCGAACGTCTTTGCCTGTGCCGTTTGGCAGGCCGATTACGCCGCGAACCATCTGGTCTGCGTGACGTGGATCAATGCCGAGGTTCATGGCGATCTCGATGGTTTCGTCGAACTTTGTGTTCGAATTACCTTTGATCAGGGACACAGCTTCTTCAACTGTAAGATTCTCTTTGCCAGCGAATGCTTCACGTGCGGAGCGGGTACGTTTTCCAAGTTTAGCCATCTTACTTAACCTCGATGCCCATGGACTTTGCGGAGCCCAAAATGATTTTCATTGCTGCTTCCACGTCGTTCGCGGAAAGATCGACCATCTTGGCTTCTGCGATTTCGCGCAGCTGCTTTGGTGTGATGGTGCCAACGGTTTCACGTGACGGCGTTTTCGCGCCGGAGTTCACTTTGGCCGCTTTTTTCAGGAAGTAGGACGCAGGTGGCGTCTTGATGTCCATGGTAAAGGACTTGTCCTGAAAGTAGCTGATCACGGTCGGGCATGGTGCGCCCGGCTCAAGGTCTGCTGTCTTGGCGTTGAACGCTTTACAGAATTCCATGATGTTGATGCCGCGCTGACCCAATGCTGGACCGACTGGCGGGGACGGGTTTGCTTGACCCGCTTTAACTTGCAACTTCATCGTACCGACGAGTTTCTTGGCCATTGGCCTTCTCCTTTTTCAACCCCCTCGGGACGCGACCCTCGGGGTATGTGTTGCGTGGTTACGGTCCGGATGCCGCGGCACCCTCGCCTCCCACGTAAATGAGTCGCCCCATAGGGCAACTTGGGTCGGATACCGATTTGCCAAGGGTAATGCAAGCAATGGTTGGTATGGTACTAAGACTGTCGAATGTAGAGCCAAAGTGGATACCTTGAAATTCGGTTCCCTCTGAGAAAAATGGAGTTACTCTGGGTAAGGGAGTTCATGGCGGGGCGGCGGAAAAATGGAAATAAGGAAAGCAGTTTCCTCCGACATATCCGCCATAGCAAAGATTCACCGTGGGTCACGACAACAGTCTATGTCGTGGCTACCGATCCTCCATACGCCAGAAGACGATTATTGGTTCTTCTCTAAAGTAGTCTTTGCCGAAGAGACTATGTGGGTTGCATTAATAGGCCCAGAGATTGTTGGGTTTATTTCGCTTAAAGACGATTGGTTAAACCATCTATATGTGGCCCCAAACCATTGGCGTCAAAACGTCGGAGCCAACCTCCTTCAGCCAGTAAAGTCATCAGTCGACAGGTTGCAGTTGTGGACCTTTCAGCAAAACAAATCTGCTCGGAGTTTCTATTTGGCAAACGGGTTTCAGGAATGCGAACACACGGACGGGCAAAGAAACGAAGAAAAAACGCCCGATCTTCGGATGGAATGGAAAAAATCGCGCTGAATATCTTTAAGAAGACAAAAGGCGGCTTTGTCCGCCACGCCAGCTTTGCCTTCCACCCAAAAGGCGGGAGCAACTATTCGCCAGCAAGTTACTAAAATGGCGCCACCTCGCAAAAGGTAACGCCAAAAAATGCTCTCGTGCGACCGGTAAATCTTGAAGCAATCAGATCTGCTTGTTCACCTGAGTAAAGTCGAGCTCGACAGGTGTTTCGCGACCAAAGATGGACACCATAACCTTGAGCTTCTGGTTGTCTTCGTCGACTTCTTCCACCATGCCGTCGAAATCTTCAAACGGACCATCGCCAACTTTAACGCGCTCACCAATCTCAAAGTGGATGAGTGTGCGTGGTGCTTCTTCACCCTCTTGGACACGGCCAAGGATTGCGGTCACTTCTGCATCCCGCATGGGCATCGGGCGCCCTTGTGGGCCCAGGAAACCTGTGACGCGGTTAATGGAGTTGATCAGGTGATAGCCACGATCGGACATTTCCATGCGCACCAAAACATAACCGGGCATAAAGCGGCGCTCGGTCGTGACTTTTTTGCCGCGACGGACCTCGATCACCTCTTCGGTTGGGACCAGCACTTCGTCGATCTGGTCCGACATATCCTGCTCTTCGGCAGTAGTGCGAATCTGCTCTGCGATCTTTTTCTCAAAGTTCGACAGGACGCTGACCGAATACCATCTTTTTGCCATTTGATCTTTTCGTCCTTGTCCTAAGCGGCTTGCGCTTGCGAATTCATAAAACCTGCGGGGGCTTGCCCCACTCTGCCTGCAACAATCTGGGGCGCGCAACTCGAATCAATGCGTGCGTGCCACAGGACAGAGTTGCGGATTAGCCCACGCGCCATAAGGATTCAAGTGTTTGAAGATATATTTGCAGTCAAATTAGCCATGATTGCGCAGGAGTGTCGGTCTTAGCCAAACATGTTCAGCACGTACTGAAGCCCGCCACGGATCACGATATCAACAAGCGCAAAGAACACCGCCGTCAGGGCCGCCAGGATAAACACCATCACGGTGGTCAGCATAACCTCGCGTCGGGTTGGCCAAACGACCTTTGCCACTTCGGCGCGGACTTGCTGAATGAACTGAAGCGGGTTGGTGGTGGCCATGGAACACATCCTGATTTGTCGCGTATGATGCATCTAACGACTGAGGCGCAGTGTTTCAAGGCTGCAATTTAGGCGCGATCACGCGCCCTTTTCTCGCATTCCGGCCAAACGGCGCTCAACCACCTCATCATGCCGCGCATCTGCTGTCTCCAGTTCCGCGAAATCAGGCAAATACAGCCCATCTACAGTCCCCTCGGGAAAGCGGTCGAGGACAGCATCCCAGCGCACTGCAAACCTGTCCAGTCGTGCATGCAGTACTTCGGCGCGTGATGGTCTGCGCCTAGCGTACCAGCGACTCGCCTTGATCGCACCGTGCCAAAAACCGTCATACCCTGCGATCAGAAAGACCCCGATCACAATGAAAATTGAGAGCGCAAGAAGGCCACCCACGAGCCACGGGCGCAGCAGCACCACCAAGACGAAGGCCCCCAACACAATATGTGCAACCGTCGGACGATATGCGCGAAGACGGTCCAAAAGACCTGCGCCCGCATTTCTGCGATTTTTTGGGGTAGCAGAAATCGTCTTTGGCGCGACCTCTCTTGGCGCAGCGGGTTTACGGCGCAGGAAAAAACCAAACTTTCGTTTCGGAGTCACCTTTTGGGATATGTCAGAAGTTTCCGCACATGCCAGATCAGGCAAAGCATCAGCTTTGCACCTCACTGGTGCTGCCTCGGCAACGGGTGTCGCGGCTACAGATTCGGACCGCTCCATCCTGCTGGGCGGCAAAGCTGCATCACCCTCCGCAAGAATCGACCGGATTGCATTGAGCGAGCTCTCATCAAGCTCGATCTCTGTGGAAAGGGGCGATGTTTTTGGGGCTGAAGTCATCTGTCCATACCAGTGCGCTATGTTGCTCGGCGGCCAATATGCCTACGATTTGTGGCTGTTTGATGGAATGGATGTGGCAGGAGCGTGGCATTGTTTCCATCTGCTACACAAAGCGGCGCTCATTGACGGCAAGAATGAGCCTAAGGGAGCGCTAGGAAACAATTTACTATACAGAAATTGGTGAATTTGGCAGGGGCTAAGAGACTCGAACTCTTGACCCTCGGTTTTGGAGACCGATGCTCTACCAACTGAGCTAAACCCCTATGCCTTCGCTG
>RCNE010000985.1_pt1 | contig 15482 bp, 13 predicted proteins | sample 2041361 | NCBI WGS metagenome assembly RCNE01 (sample SAMN09708229, study PRJNA481090) | Marine sediment metagenome, whole genome shotgun sequencing project.
AAGAAACAACTTCATCAGGGTTTACACCTTTACTTGGCGCTTTTCCGAAGAACTTCTCTACAGCTTCTTGTACTGCTGGAATACGTGTTGATCCACCTACTAAAATAACTTCGTCAATATCACTCTTAGATAAACCTGCTGCTTTTAATGCAGAAGCACATGGCTCAATTGTACGTTTAATTAAATCGTCAATTAACTGCTCAAATTTAGAACGTGTTAATGAACGTACCAAGTGTTTTGGTCCACTTGCAGTAGCCGTAACGTATGGTAAGTTAATTTCTGTTTGTGCAGAAGATGATAATTCAATCTTCGCTTTTTCAGAAGCTTCTTTAAGACGTTGTAAAGCCATTGGGTCTTTACGTAAATCAATTGACTCGTCTGCAATAAATTCTTCAGCTAACCAATCGATAATACGTTGATCCACGTCATCACCACCTAAGTGCGTGTCACCATCTGTAGATAATACTTCGAATACTCCGTCACCTAATTCAAGGATAGAAACATCATGGGTTCCACCACCAAAATCAAATACTACGATTTTTTGGTCAATACCTTTTTTATCCATTCCATAAGCTAATGCAGCTGCAGTTGGTTCGTTAATAATTCTACGAACTTTTAAACCTGCAATTTCACCAGCTTCTTTAGTTGCTTGACGTTGCGAATCGTTAAAATATGCTGGTACTGTAATTACAGCATCAGTCACATCTGTTCCTAAATAATCTTCAGCAGTTTTCTTCATTTTTTGAAGAATCATAGCCGATAATTCTTGAGGAGTATATAAACGACCATCGATATCTACTCTTGGTGTATCGTTGTCTCCTTTTACCACTTTATATGGTACGCGTTCTGCTTCTTTTTTAGATTCAGAATACTTGTTACCCATAAAACGTTTAATAGAATAAACCGTTTTTGTAGGGTTAGTAACTGCTTGTCTTTTTGCTGGATCGCCAACTTTAATTTCACCACCTTCTACGAAAGCGATAACCGAAGGTGTTGTTCTTTTACCTTCAGCGTTTGGGATTACAACTGCCTCGCTACCTTCCATTACAGAAACACAAGAGTTGGTTGTACCTAAATCAATTCCAATAATTTTACTCATAATAATATGTATGTTATGTTGTGTTTTATTTTTTAAACTCAATTACTAATAGACAATGATTATGCCATGACAAAAAATGTGACATGATGTCAGATTTGTTTTTAGTTAAATTATTCTCGAAATACCCTACTTTGGTATTAGTTTTGATACAATAAAAGAAAGCTAAACATTATGAAACATCCATGACTAAAAATGTAGTCGCAAAATTAAACCTCATATGGATGTACCATGTGACCTTTAAAAAACAATCTTAAAACATTTACACATGAAACGTATTTTATCAATTATTTCAGTATTCGCATTATTATTAACCTCTTGTGTTGGTGACCAAGGACCTCCTGGGTTTGATGGATTTGATGGTCAAAACGGAGAAACTGCACCAGCATTCGAAACTGATTTTATCAATTTTACATCTGGTAATGACTATAATGTTATTGTAGAGTATCCGTTTGAAGTTTTTTCTGGTGAGGTTACCTTAGTTTATATTTTATGGGAAGACAACGCTGGCGAAGACCAGGATATTTGGAGGTTAATACCACAAACTGTAATTTTCGAAGATGGCAATGATTTAGTATACAACTTTGATCATACACAAATAGATGTGAGCTTATTCTTAGAAGGTTCTAATTTAGATATTCTAGATAGTGCTTTTACTCAAGATCAAGTATTTAGAATCGTTGTTATTCCAACAACTAATTTTAATCGTTTAGATACTTCTGATTTAAAAGCAGTAATGAAATCTTATAATATCAAAAGTTTTCAAAAAATATAAATAGAAGAAATATATCTATTTAATAAACAGTTTTGTCTTAATAGAGAAAGCTGTTTTTTTATGCTTTCTAGTTAAACAAAATGTATATTTGATTTGATAAATAAAACTGAATAATTAGATGGAGTCCATTTCTGTTTTCGATATGCTTAAAATTGGTGTAGGACCTTCGAGTTCTCACACTTTAGGACCTTGGAGAGCTGCTGAACGTTGGATTAAAGAACTTAAAGAGAAAAATCGTTTTGATAATGTTGAAAATATCACAGTAGATTTATACGGTTCATTGTCATTAACAGGAAAAGGCCATGCTACTGATTATGCTGTTTTATTAGGTTTGAGTGGTGCAGACCCAGAATACGTTCCGGTTGAAAGTATTGATAGCACTATTGCGGCTATAAAAAATACAAATACGCTCAATTTTAATAATCAAAAAGAGATTCCTTTTAATGTGAAGGAACAAATTATTTTCAATCGGAAGTTTTTACCATTTCATGCTAATGCTTTAGTGTTTTCAGCGCTAATAAATGGAAGATATTATAAATCTACCTACTACTCTATTGGTGGCGGATTTGTGGTACAAGAAGAACGAAAAATTTCTAAAGCCAATGAGATTATTTTCAATTGCACATTTCCATATCCTGTAGAAAAAGGCGAAGAATTACTTAAATTTTGCCAACAATTACAGCTACCTATTTCATCTGTTGTTTTAGAAAATGAAAAATCAATAAGAACGAATGATGCGATTGATTTTGAAATGAAACGCATTTGGAATACCATGTTAGAATGTATGTACACAGGTTGCCATACAGAAGGTAATTTACCTGGTGGATTAAATGTGAGGCGTCGTGCTTTTGATATTCACAAAAACTTAATTGGTGATAACAAATACGAAAACCCTCAAGAATGGCTTGAAACAATTAGAGCAACGGAAGTTAAATTCCGACAGATTTTAAAATGGGTAAGTTGTTTTGCATTAAGTGTCAATGAAGTTAATGCTTCTTTAGGTCGTGTGGTTACTGCGCCAACTAACGGAAGCGCTGGTGTTATTCCGTCTGTATTAATGTATTATTTGGTGATTGAAAATCATGAAGCAGATTTTGAGCATATTAAGAAATTCCTTTTAGTGGCAGGTGAAATTGGTAGTATCTTTAAAAAAGGGGCTACAATTAGTGCTGCAATGGGAGGATGCCAAGCCGAAATTGGGGTCTCTTCTGCAATGGCTGCTGGTGCACTTTGCGAATTACTTGGAGGAACACCAGAACAAGTCACAGTCGCTGCAGAAATCGCCATGGAGCATCATCTCGGTTTAACTTGCGACCCAATTGGAGGTTTAGTACAAATACCATGTATAGAACGCAATGCTATGGGAGCAATTAAGGCTATAAATGCTGCTGAATTGGCGTTAGACACTGATCCAAATAATGTAAAAGTGCCCTTAGACAAAGTGGTTAATACAATGTGGGAAACAGCAAAAGATATGAATACTAAATATAAAGAAACGTCTGAAGGAGGTTTGGCTGTTGGTGTCCATTTTACGGATTGTTAATCTTTACAACCTTGCTTTCTTCTTGTATCTACTAAATAAATAATCTTCCATTTACTATCCACTTTCATAAGCTGAAATGAGTTAACACCACAATGACTAAATTTTCCTTGATACCAAAACTCATAAGGTGTCCAAGCATTTGCCATATTACCATCGACCTGAATATTGAAATCCAATAATTTCTCTTCAAAAGTTTTATCTTTTGGAATGCTCGCTATGTTTTTCACAAATTCATTAAAATCATCTTCCGTTAAAATCGTTTTTCCTTCATTATTTGTTGATATGGATTGTAATATTACTTTATCAGTTACCATTGATTTTAACGCAATAGTATCTTGTTTATGAAAGGCGTCGAAGAATTCTATGATAGTGGTTTTAACGTTTTCGGTTTCGGTCTTTTGTGCATTCGTATTTAAGCAGCAGCAAGAGGTTAAAATAAATATAAGGTGTTTCATAATTATATGATTTTAATTCAAAATATGGATTCAAAAGTATTTCTTAGTTAGAATAAACAAAAGTTTAACAAAACTCGTTATTTTTACGAATACTAAAATAAACACAATGTCAGTAGCAAAAAAAGAATATAAAAGAATTACAGTAAAGACTTTAGTAGACATGAAGTCTAGAGGTGAAAAAATATCTATGCTCACAGCTTACGACTATACCATGGCGAAGATCGTTGATGGTGCTGGTATTGATGTTATTTTAGTTGGTGATTCTGCTAGTAACGTTATGGCTGGTCATGAGACAACTCTGCCAATTACGTTAGACCAAATGATTTATCATGCATCGTCTGTAGTAAGAGCCATAGATCGTTGTTTAGTGGTTGTTGATTTGCCTTTTGGAAGTTACCAGAGTGATCCTAAAGAAGCGTTGCGTTCTGCTATTAGGATTATGAAAGAATCTGGAGGACATGCCGTAAAAATGGAAGGAGGAAAAGAAGTAAAAGAATCAATAAAACGAATCTTAAATGCTGGAATCCCAGTAATGGGACATTTAGGTTTAACACCACAGTCTATCTACAAATTTGGGACTTACACAGTAAGAGCAAAAGAAGAGGTAGAAGCAGAACAGCTAAAAGAAGATGCGTTACTACTTGAAAAAGCAGGTTGTTTTGGGATTGTTTTAGAAAAGATTCCGGCAGCTTTAGCAAAAGAAGTTGCAGAAAGTGTTTCTATACCAGTAATTGGTATTGGTGCTGGTGATGGTGTTGATGGACAAGTTCTTGTATTGCATGATATGCTTGGCATGACTCATGAGTTTAATCCACGCTTTTTACGTCGTTATATGCATCTTTATGAAGGAATGACAAAGGCTATTTCACAATACGTAGATGATGTGAAGTCTGAAGATTTTCCAAATGAGAATGAACAGTATTAAGTTGGATTAGTTGGATTGTTCGATATTTCGACTACTCGATAAAATCTAATCATCCAACTAATCCAGTAATCAAATTTATATGCATCGGTTTAAAGATTTAGAAATTTGGAAAAAGAGCCGATTATTTTGTTCTTCTGTTTATGAAATTACATCTAAATTTCCAGAATCTGAAAAATTTGGGCTTACCAATCAATTAAGAAGAGCTTCTGTTTCAATACCATCTAACATAGCTGAAGGTTCTTCAAGAAATTCAAATAAAGATTTTTCAAGATTTTTACAAATCACATTAGGTTCAGCTTATGAAATTGAAACACAACTATTGATTGCTTCAGACATAAAATTCATTACAAAAGAAGAATTAGACAAACTTATGAATGAACTAAATTCTATAATAAAAATGACCTCAAAGTTTAAATCGACCTTGAAATAAATCGAAAAATCTAAGATGTCCAAAGTTTTATCCAACAAATCTAATTTACAAGTTTTACACGAAGACAACCACATCATTATAGTAAACAAACGTGCTGGTGATATTGTACAAGGTGACAAAACTGGTGATAAACCGTTAAGTGAGGTTGTAAAGTCTTATTTAAAGGAAAAATATAATAAAGAAGGTAACGTATATTTAGGTGTTGTGCATCGCTTAGATAGGCCAACAACAGGTATAGTAATGTTTTCTAAAACGAGTAAAGCCTTACCAAGACTAAACAAATTATTTGCTGAAAAATTAGCTAAAAAAACATATTGGGCTTTGGTGAAAAATCAACCACCAAATACAAGTGATACTCTGATAAATTGGCTAAAAAAGAATCCTAAAAACAATAAATCTACAGCATATCGCAAAGAAGTTGAAGGTAGTAAAAAAGCCATTTTACATTATAAGGTTATTAAGAAACTCGATAACTTCTTTCTATTAGAAGTAGATTTAGAAACCGGAAGACATCATCAAATACGCGTACAATTATCTTCGATTGGCTGCCCAATTAAAGGTGATCTTAAATATGGTTTTGATCGTAGCAATAAAGATGCTAGTATTAGTTTACATGCCAGAACACTACGTTTTATGCATCCTGTAAAAAAAGAAGACATTAGAATAACTGCTCCTTTGCCAAATGATCCACTTTGGAAAGCTTGCACTAATTAAAGCGTTCTATAAGGATATTCTAAGTTTAGTATTGTCCCGATTCCTGGTTGAGATTCTAACTTAAAAATTGCCTTAATCAAATTTGACCTTTTTTGCATATTAATTAAACCAGAACCTTTTTCTGCTGAATCAATCTTGAAACCCTTACCATCGTCTTTAGCACTAATTTCAAGTTTATCTTCGAGATAATTAATATTGATTTTTAAGTTTTCGGCTTCAGCATATTTAAGTGTATTAGATGTAAATTCTTGAAGAATACGAAACAAAATAATTTCGTCTTTTTTGTTTTCAAAATTAACTTTTTTACCAGTTATGGATAAGCTAGATTGAATTAATCCTGTTTTATTTAAACGTTCAATTTCATTTTTAACTGTAGTATCAAAACCTAAATTAAAAATAACATCGCTATTTAAAGACTTTGACAAAGCTCTAACCTCTTCTAATGTGTTTTTTAAAACCTCAGAAGCATTTTCTACCTTCGACTTAACTTCATCTTTAGCTACATTAGCAGCAGCTTTCATTTGCATCGTCGCTAATACCAGCATTTGCCCAACATTATCGTGTAATTCTCTACCTATATGGTTTAATGTTTCTTCTTGTATTTCTTGTTGGGTTTTTACAAGCTCCTCATCAAACTTTTGTTGTTGTTTTATTTTATCTAAAACGAGTTTGTTCTTGCGTTTTTGAAAAACTATAAAAAATAAAATAACCGTAGCCGCTATGATTAACATAACAACCATAGAATATACTAATATTGTTAAGTCTAAAACCTCTTTTTTTATTGCTCCTTGCCCCATAAAAATCCAATTATATAACAGCCATAAAGATAAATATTTAGGACTAACATTATTACTCCACGTACCTGAACCACTTCAGGATATATCTCTTTGTAGTATGGCATATAGAATATCATTGGTGGCAAAACTAACCACCATAATAGCAATCCAATGCTTATGTAAAAAAGTGAAGATTTATAAAAAATTAAAATATCATCGCTGATTAAAACCTCATAGAAATATAATGCAACACATACAAATACCGAAAACGTAGTCCAAATAAAATTATACTTTAAGTTAGTTTCAAAAAACTTTATGCCACCTTTAAAAAGGTTAAAACACACGATAAAAATTGATATAACTAAAAGAATACTTAATACTTTTTTGAGTCTTTTATTTTTTAGAATTCGCTTATAAAATATGATATAAAAAAATAGAGACCCAATAACATAAATATTATACAACCAAAAATTTTCTCTAAAAATAGTATCTTGAATTGGTTTTAAAAAGTCAAATGTATTATACAAACTTGTATAGGTTCCTAAAGCATCCAGACAAACTGTTAGAACTAAATAGTATACAAAATAGCGCAATTTCGAATTTTTATTTTTTGTTAAATAATAAAAACCCGAAAATGCGGCAATAAATTCTAAAATGTGGGTAACACTAATCAAATAGAAAGTTTATTATTGAGGATAGTTTGCACCAGGAGGTTTTCCGTTATGCCCTAGATTCAAACCATCTGCACCAGAAATATCATTACCTCCACCTTGCATTGAAGGAATCATGCCACCTTGACCAGTGATTTTAGCACCTGTTGGCACAAAAAATAGAGTCGTTAATCCAGTTTCACCATTGGCATTTGGATAAGAACCTAAATACACTCTTAAGCCATCCATAGTATATCCTAATTCACCTGCCTGATGCTCTGCATGGTTCATATAATTTTGAATATCTTCAATTGACCACCAAGACGACCTGTTGTCTCCAGTTTTAGAATTTCTAAATAGTGAATCGTTGATAACAGCGTACTTAGTATTGTAAGCTTCATCTAAAACAGATGCTTGTTTAGCTGTAATAATTCCTTTGACTGCGACAGTTGGAGGCTCAGACGCCAAATCCATTTGATCGTTACTGCAATAAAAATACATAGCTAATGCTCCTAAGATAATTCCTAGGAGAAGTAATCCGAAATTTTTCATAATAAGTTATTTAATTTAATTAAAAGCTGCCCTAATCTATTGATTTTATTGAACATACAATAATTTTAACGGACGATTTCTTACACTAAAACTCTTTTAACCTGATTTTCAATACGTTACTCGTGTTTTTTTGACTCAAGATATTGATAGCTTTTTCAGTGAGTTGCAATACTCTTGGATAACCAACTGTAGTCTGGCAATCGTGCATTAAATCCCAATCGTGCTACCAACTATTAAAGCACAATCGCTGCAACTAAAGAACCTGGACCAATATTTTTGAAGAATTTATTCATTAGTTATCTATAGAATTCAAGGCATAAATCGCAAAACTTCCTAACCAATGACCACCTTCATAACTATCACCTACAATACTTGGCAAAGAATTATTAATATGCTGATTCGCTACGTTTTTAAGATGCGCATACTCAGGTAAATTCTTTGAGATATAATTTAAACTCCATGCTCTAGAAAAGTTGACACCATCAAGATGCACTAACTTTCCATCTGTTCTATCAGAAACTCTACCAACAGCCAACTCAAAAGATTTGTCGCTTAATTGAGGTAAAAAGTCATTCATCCAGACTTTAAAATCATTAGTTTCTAAAACCCGTTTCATCAAAGCAGCTTCCTCTAAACAAGGTGAGAGAAAATCGAAACCACTAGGCTCCCAAACTAACGGACAACCTTTATCATTAGCATAAAAACTTTTTGCTCTTTCACTAATTAAACTCACAAAAACCTCATCTTCTACTGTAGCCGCATAATCGTAAGCAAAACTAAGCCCGAATGCTGTATTTGGATGTTCTCCTACTCTAACCGGATAATTAAGTTTTGGTAAAAACTCGAAATATTTTTCGACAATTAAATCGGTTAATGGCTGTAAATTAGACTCTAATTCTTTCGCAAAAAGACTATCCCAAGTATGTAATTCTTCAGCCAATTTTAATACCCAAGCCCAACCATAAGTACGTTCAAAGGATTTATTATGTTTGCCTTCAAAATACAATAGCTCTTGCTCTATATTTTCTTTAGATATATTTTGAAGTAGTTTTTGCTGAATCTCATCTCTATTTTCCAAAGCTGGAAAATTCTTTAACAAACTTACTAAACTCCAATGACCATGAACGGCAGAGTGCCAATCGAAACAACCATAAAATGTTGGATGCAATTCTTTTGGTGATTTTAAATCCGAAGCACTTCCGATAGTTTGACTTAATTTGTTTGGGTATTCTGTGTTGATACAGTTTATTGGTAATTGCGCTAGATGATTGGCTTGGGTTAGGTTTAGGGTTGGTTTTTCAACAATTTCAATCTCAATTACTGCCTTAGAATTATTCTTTTTTTCTTCAGAAGTATTACAACTTAAAAAAACTAAAAATAAGGCAGAAATAAAATAGTGTTTTGTCATAAAAGTGAGTTTCTAATAAAATACAAGATATTAAGTTTTTATTAAAATTGAATTACACTAATAGGCTCTAACCCAAAGTTGTTTAGGTAGTTGTATTGATAAATTACATTTTCTCCCACAACAATTAAATGAGTTGATAAAGGAATAACATCTTTAGCATTAGTGTTGTATGTGTTTCCTAAAACAATTTCATTTGGATTTTGAGCATCAAACACATTTATTCCTTCATCATTACACACATATAAAACTTGGTCTTTAACTCCCAAGCCAGAAGGACTAGATAAAAAGTATGTTGAATTCTCTATTGGTGCATTAATATTTGAGATATCAATTACATTAATTTGATCCTCAATAGCACCACAAGTATTACCTCCTCTTACAGTAATATATGCTGTATTTCCTTCTACCACAACTGGGTCACAACCTGTTGCATGTGTAAATGATGATATATAAATTGGGTTAAATTCATCTTGTAAGCCAACAATATGCATTCCATCTGTTGCACCAATAAATAAATAATCTTTTTGAATAAAAGTAGTTTCTAATTCACCACCAAACCAGCCTGACATCCACGTCTCAGAGGTTAAAGAAATAGAATTATAATCCGAAATATTAAACGTATTTAACGTATAATCATCTAAAGTGTACAATGCATTATCATAAATCTGAAATTTAGCATAAGAACCACCAACACCTATATTATTACCACCAATAGAACCGTCTAAAGTCCCAGAAAATATTTCTGAATTCCAATTTTGAATATCTGGATTGTTTTCTACTTCAGTTCTTTCCATAAGAACTATTTCATAATCTGCTATAAAATCATCTTCATTAGTTGGGAATATATTGGACTGATAATATAAAATATCTTCAGGAAATGTTGCGTAATACGTTAGCATATCTTCTTCTACATTGACAAGTTGTATGTCTGATACATTACTAATATCAAATACCACTAAATCCATGAAATTGTCAGCATATAAAATGTCATTCTTTACAGAAATATCATTAACTCCTTCTAATTGTATAAATGCAAAATTATGAGGAGTTTCAGGGTTTTGATTATCAAATATATGTATCCCAGAATTTATTGCTATATAAAATAGTAAATCGCCATAGACATAGATTTTACCATCTGAATTAGTAGGTTGAGCATCTTCAATGGAAATCGAATTTCTATATTCAGATTTAGACTTTATAATAGGAACTGTTACTGCAACTGGATCAATAAGTTCATTACTATCATCGTCGCTATTACAATTTACAAGTTGCAAACACACTAGCACAACTATTACTAAAGGTAAAATCTTCTTTTTCATGATCAATATTTTTATTATAAGATAAAAAATATCTGATAGGTTACATCACTTTTTTTTAAAAAATTAACCCAACCAACCTTCGCGATCCAAACTACGATATTGAATGGCTTCACTAAGATGAGCACCTGTAAGATTTTCTGAGCCTTCTATATCTGCAATGGTTCTGGATACTTTAAGAATTCTATCATAAGCTCTGGCTGATAAATTAAGTCGTTCCATAGCAGACTTTAATAACAGCATTGAAGCTTCGTCTAACTTGCAATATTTTCGGATTTGCTTGGTATTCATTTGTGCATTGTAATGAATATTCTCTAAATCCTTAAAGCGCTCTGTTTGGTTTTCTCTAGCTTTGGTGACTCGTTTTCTAATATCTACAGAAGATTCACCATTCCGCTCATCTGCTAATTTTTCAAAAGGCACAGGAGTCACTTCAATATGAATATCTATACGATCTAATAATGGTCCAGAAATTTTTCCCATATAACGCTGCATTTCTGCAGGCGAAGATGTGATTGGCGAATCTGGATCGTTGAAAAAACCACTAGGACTCGGATTCATACTTGCCACTAACATAAATGAAGATGGATAAGTTACTGTAAATTTTGCTCTAGAAATTGTCACTTCTCTATCTTCTAGAGGTTGGCGCATTACTTCTAATACATCGCGTTTAAATTCTGGTAATTCATCTAAGAATAAAACTCCGTTATGTGATAATGAAATCTCACCTGGCTGCGGATAACTTCCTCCTCCGACAAGCGCGACATTTGAGATTGTATGATGTGGACTTCTAAATGGTCGTTGTGCCATGAGTCCTGCATGCGCTTTTACTCTTCCAACAACCGAATGTATTTTTGTGGTTTCTAAAGCTTCATGCAAAGTCATTGGTGGCAAAATACTAGGCAAACGTTTTGCTAACATCGTTTTACCAGAACCTGGTGGACCAATTAAAATAATATTATGACCTCCTGCTGCTGCAATTTCCATACAACGCTTAATACTTTCTTGGCCTTTGACATCCGAAAAATCGAATTCTGGGAAATCAAGGTTTTTATAAAATTCTTCTCTTGTATTTATAATTGTTTGCTCTAAAGCTTCCCCTTTATCAAAATGATTAATGACTTGCATAATGTTTTCTACACCAAAGACTTTCAAATCATCTACAATGGCAGCTTCTTTAGCATTTTGAATAGGTAGAATAAAACCTTTAAAGCCTTCCTCCCGTGCTTTAACAGCAATTGGTAATGCTCCTTTAAAAGGCTGTAAACTTCCATCTAAGGATAGTTCTCCCATTATAAGATAATCCTCAAGGTTTTCTGCTTTAATCTGTTTGGATGCTGCTAAGATTCCCACAGCCAAGGTTAAATCGTAAGCTGAGCCTTCCTTACGTAAATCAGCAGGTGCCATGTTTATAGTAATCTTTTTTCCTGGAATTCGGTAACCATTATTCTGCAGTGCAGCTGCTATACGATAATTACTTTCTTTAATTGCATTATCTGGCAAACCTACCAAGTGATATCCAATACCTTTATCTACATTAACTTCAACCGTAATTGTTGAAGCTTCAACACCAAAAACGGCACTAGCGAAAACTTTTTTGAGCATAAATGATTAGTTTTCTTAAAAGTAGGAAAACCCAATGCAGGAAGTACATGGGAATGTATTTCTGACGGCTTTTTTGGAGGCTCCATAGGGGCGGTTGCTGTTTCAGAATCCGATCCTAATGTAATTTATGTAGGGGAAGGGGAACAAACGCTACGAGGAAATGTCTCTTCTGGAAACGGGATTTGGAAAAGTGTAGATGCCGGAGAGACATGGAAATTTACTGGCCTAGAGGGGTCCGAACACATTGCCAGAATACGCATTCACCCTACCAATCCGGATATTGTTTATGCTGCAGTCATTGGAAATCTATGGATTCCTAATAAGACTAGAGGAGTATACAAAAGTCTTGACGGTGGTTCTTCTTGGGAAAAGATTCTTTATATAAGTGATAAAGCTGGAGCAGGTGATCTCATTCTAGATCCCAATAATCCTAGAATTCTTTATGCCTCTACCTGGGAAATGAAGAGAAACGGTTATAGAATGGACAGCGGTGGACCAGACAGTAAACTTTATAAAAGCACTGATAGTGGTAATACGTGGACTGATATTACAAACAATAATGGTCTTCCTTCAGGCCCCTGGGGTATTGCGGGTATTACAGTATCGCCGGTAGATTCAAATAGAGTATGGGCAATAATAGAAGCTGAAGATGGTGGGCTTTTTAGATCTGATGATGCGGGAAAAACCTGGAAAAAAATTAACCAAAACAGAGCACTTCGACAAAGAGCCTGGTACTATAGTAGAATCTATGCAGATACCCAAGATAAGAATAAAGTTTATGTAATGAATGTAAGTTATGGTGTATCTGCGGATGGCGGCAAAACTTTTACATTGAAAAATGCCCCTCACGGAGATCATCATGATTTGTGGATAGACCCAGATAACAATCAGCGAATGATTATAGCGGATGACGGTGGGGCTCAAGTATCAAATGATGGGGGAACCAATTGGACAACCTATCACAACCAGCCTACTGCGCAATTCTACCGCGTTACTACAGATAATAATTTTCCATATAGAATTTACGGGGCACAACAAGACAACTCTACCGTTAGAATCTCACATAGAAGCTCTGGTAGCAGCATCGGAGAAAAAGATTGGGAGACAACCGCAGGAGGCGAGAGTGCTCATTTAGCTGTTGACCCAAAGAATAATGATATAGTCTACGGTGGCACCTATAAAGGATATATGATGCGCAATGACCATTCATTAGATCAGACAAGGTCTACCAATGTTTGGCCAGACAATCCTGCGGGTTCTGGAGCAGAAATTATGAAGTATCGTTTTAATTGGAATTATCCCGTTATGTTCAGTATACATGACAAAAATCGCCTATATGCTGGATCAAATTTTTTACATACTTCTACCAACGAAGGACAATCCTGGGAGGTAATCTCTCCAGATTTGACCAGGGGACTGCCTGAGACAATAAAATCCTCCGGAGGACCCATTACCCAGGATAATACCGGGGCAGAGTTTTATTCTAACATTTTTGCCATTGCAGAATCGTCTTTAGAGAAAGGGGTTATTTATGTGGGAAGCGATGACGGCCTAGTGCATATATCCAAAGATGACGGGAAAACATGGAAGAATATCACCCCCCCATCTAACATATCACCCAAATTAAATATGATTAATTGTATAGAACCAAGTCCTTTCAAAGAAGGTGTTGCCTATTTGGCTGCAACGTCCTACAAGTTTGGCGACTATACCCCCTACCTTTATAAAACCATTAATTATGGTGAGAGTTGGACACTCATCACCAATGGGATAAAGAATAATCATTACACAAGAGCTATTAGGTCGGATAAAGTTAGAGAAGGATTATTATATGCAGGCACCGAATGGGGAATGTACGTTTCTTTTGATGACGGACAACATTGGTCTTCATTTCAATTAAATCTTCCCATGACCTCCATAAGAGATTTAGCGGTTCGAGATAACGATCTTATTGCCGCCACCTCCGGTAGAGGTTTCTGGGTTCTGGATGACCTTTCGGCCCTTCAGCAGAGCCATGGAGATCCTGACACCACCTCTGTTAAGCTCTATGCTCCTAAAACTACCTATAAATATACCCTCGGAGGGGGCTATGAAAAAGGGGGGAATGTGGGTCAGAATCCATGGCCCGGAGTGACCATCGATTATTACCTTCCCCATGATTTCAAGGACACAAGTCTGCTCGAGCTGGAGATACTGGATGCACAGGGAAATCTAATTCGGACATATACCAATCAGAAACCCGGCGATTTTAAGTCCTGGACAGGGGGGCCACCTCCACCTAAAGTGATTCCTTCAGTGCCCGGTTTAAATCGAACAAACTGGGACCTGGGCAGGGAGACCCTGCCTTCCGTAGAGGGTGTATTTATCCTGGGCAGCCTGGCCGGTTCCACTGTGGGGCCGGGTAGCTATACCCTGCAGGTATCCATGGGAGATCAGATAAGCAGTCAGGAGGTTCAGTTACTGGCCGATCCAAGGCTGGATGCTTCTCCGGAAGATTTCCAGCTACAGGCAGAGATGCTGGTAAATATTGAAACAGCTATCCGGGAAATCCACCAGTCGGTAACACGCATGCGAACTGTGAAGACCCAGGTGAACTCAAAACTAGAGCTCTTATCGGATTTTGAAGATGCTGAATCCGTACAGGAATCTGGCAATGCAGTTTTGGAAGCCATCGAAACCTGGGAAAATAAGCTAATCCAGCCAAAGCAAAAAACATTCCAGGATGTGATCAACTTTGAGAACAGGCTTAATGCAGAACTGAATATGCTTCGGTCCCGGATAGATTCCTATGACCCCCGTCAAACCGATGGAGCCAGAAAACGATCTGAAGAGTTACTGGAAGAGTGGGAAACACTCAAAGTTGAAATGAAGGAAGTAGTTGAAGAAGAAATTGCTATTTTTAACGCCAGGTACAGACAGCTGGAACTTCCCGCCCTGATAGTACCTGCCACTGAATAAGGAGTATATGAATGCGCAGTAACTTCAGGTGGATAACCATTATAATTATAGTATTTAGCCTGGTTCCCACAGTCCGGGCCCAACTTTCAAGCTCCTTACTTTTCAGTTCAGGCATGGTCCTTCAACGAAATGTGGATGTGCCAGTCTGGGGTGAAGCTGTCTCTGGCTTGTGGGTGAAAATTGAATTAAATGGCTTCAAAGATTCCACCCTCGTATCCTCCTCGGGTTCCTGGGAGATTACTCTCCCTCCCATGGAACCAGGAGGCCCCTATGATCTTA
>RCNE010000987.1_pt1 | contig 15473 bp, 13 predicted proteins | sample 2041361 | NCBI WGS metagenome assembly RCNE01 (sample SAMN09708229, study PRJNA481090) | Marine sediment metagenome, whole genome shotgun sequencing project.
AAGGCTGCGGCTCAGGAAAGCGGCGCGGCCCTTCTCGCTCGATCACAGGGGCGGGCTTGAATCCGTTGATTGTTTTTCAACGGGTGTGATTTATTCGGATGGGTCAATATCCGACACTGGAGATTGCCAAGGGGTGCAAGAAACGCGTGGCGTCCCGATTTCATATCCCTCATCGGTTTCGATCATATTTATCAACCCCGATTGACAGAAGGCCAGTTGTCCAGTCTGCGTGTCTAACATCCATATTCCGGGGTCTTCCGTACCTTCAGTTTTGTTCCGGATTTCGCTTCCGAGGATTGCTTGATACCGGCCATTGTCTTGTGAATGTGCCTGACCGGCCATTAGACTACACAGGGGTCGAGTCAGGTAGAGGGCAGGATAGTACGCTAACGGCCTCAAGTGTCCGTAAGAGGGTCGCCCACAGTACAGAGTACCGGCCTTTATAAATAACGAAATTATGCTCCCAAAGCGGTTCATATGATTGGTACGTTGAAATTCTCAAAAGCGGGGCCATAATCGTACAACGGACTTTCGCTGCGCCACACATGAACTGGCGTAGTGCGGACAAAACAGACATTGGTTTTTCTGACTTCGCTAATGCAGCATTTCTTCGCGGGTGCCGCGTTGATCTTTTGGCGGTGCAACGGATTTCACCGAACCAGTCATTCAGATGGCGCTTTGCGCGACAATCTCAAACCGAACTTTCGCTGCGCACTGGCTCAACAATCAGGTCGCGGGACAAAGCAGCCCACCAGCTTCTGTGACTGAAGGTCCGGAATTGCGAATAAAGCAACCGTTCGCGTCTTCGATCCCCAACATCACATTTCGGACATCGGCATTGGTGCTGGATTGAGTGACTGAGTTTCTGATGTGACAAACGAAAGGCGTTAACGTGTCGTGTAACCGCCATTGGGATTCACGCCGATTGAGACGCGATCCGGTTGCAGGCTAAGCCCGCAGCGCTTGATCATTCCAACCGAGGCGGCATTGTCTGCCTTGGCTGCTTCAACGACCGTGACCCAACGGAATGCATCATGGCTCGCCTGTAGCAGGCTGGCATTGACGAAAGAGCCCAATCCCTTCCTCCGGTGTTCAGGCTTGACTGAAACGCCCCCTGCAAACAGCCACCCGGCCAATGGGCTCTCCGCGTGAAACCGCATGTTAGATGACGCGCAGGCCGCCATCTCTTCATTCTCATCCCAGACACATGTTAACATCGACGGCACAACTTCTCCTCTTAGGTAATACGCCGGAGGTGCAGCCACGCCGTTCGCTAGGTTCAACTCTTGCGAGCCATGGATGATATGGTCCTCGGGATGTGTATGATTGCTGACCGTCCAGCCTTCGGGCAACGGCGTTCCGGCAATCACATTGGCACATACCGGCAGAATCTGATCCGGCTGCCCTGTGAACGAACCCCAACAGGGGAACGTGATGTCCTGCCCGAACTCTGCCCCCAGGCGGGACAAGGCGCTCTGCCGATCCACCACGGTCAACGCCAAGAAGCCATCGCGCTCAACGTCACGGCGCACATTGTCCCAACCATAAGCGTCTGGGTCCAAAACGTTGATCCAGCGCCCGGCGTTGGCCAATAGGGGATTTGCAGCAAGTTCATCGGCGCGGGCATGGATCGCCTTTTGCAAAGTGATCGATTGGGTGTCCCCGAAGTACTCGCTCATGGCGTCCTCCATTGGATTTGAATTGAGATTACCCGCCACAATGATATTAATCCAATCGCAATCTGGGATAACTAATATCATGAAAGCCAATATCAGAAATATCGACTTGAATTTGCTCGTGGTTCTGGAGGCGCTCTATGATGAGCGGAACGTCACGCGCGCCGCCACGCGCCTCGCCCTGACCCAACCCACCGTCTCGGGCATGCTGAAGCGGCTCAGGGGCATTTTCGACGATGACCTCTTTGTACGAACATCACACGGGATTATCCCGACCCCACGGGCAGAGGTCTTGATCGAGCCGGTGAGGGAAATCACTGCCACCGCAAAATCGCTTCTAGTGAAAAAGGATTTCGATCCGGCCAATGAGGACTTTACTGCCATACTATGTGGCAGCGAGTACACATTGCACACGATTCTAAGCGACCTTGCCGGGGATATCCTGAAGCAGGCACCTAAGGCAAAAGTATCTCTCGTCCTGCGACCGGCGGGCAATACCGAGGCTCTGATGAGCCGGGGGGAGATTGATTTTCTGGTCACGGTCAAGGAAACGGCCGTCCCCGGTTTGCCAACCGAATTGCTGTATCGTGACAATCTGGTCTGCGTCTCCAGTTATACGGCGCACTCTGACGGGCAACGCATCTCGCTGGACACGCTATGTGCCTGCAGACACGTTATCTTGAACCCCAGGGGTGTGCCGATCAGCAAACCAATCGACACTGCATTGAGCGCTCTTGGAATGACAAGAAATCTGACTGTTGACGTGCCAAGCTACGCAGCCGTCTTCAAAGCCATACAAAGCGCCGAACTGATCGCTTTTTTGCCAGAACTGATGTGCAAGAACGCTGGCCCAGTCAAACGGCTTCAAACAGAGCTGGAGACGCCCATGACAGAGATTGTTGCTCAATGGCATCCGCGAATGGCCAAGGATGCAAGGCATGTTTGGCTGAGAGGACGACTGTTGCCCTCGTTCCGGCAAGTCGCCGATGTCGCCAACGCTTGATTGTACTTTGGTGTATTGCCAGCTTCAGCAAAAGCACGACACGCAACGGCACCTCGATGAACATCCTCGCCCGCCAACCCGATGGCCGTTGGGAAATCATGCATTGCAGCAGGAGTGAAGCTTGACCTTCGCAGACGATCAGATTGTCACCGGTGCGATACCGGGGGCTGGGCTTGATTGGGTTGTTGGACCTAAGGTTGAAGCATAAGAAAATGTAAGAAAATACGCCTGTTTGGGCACTCACCCGCCCTTCTTCACAGGTCGCAGCAGGGTCTGCTAGCGTAATCGATAACTGCCGTTATCGTCGGTGGCGAAACAGACACTTCCCTTCTGGTTCCAAATTAGTGCTATTCTAGCTGAAAGAGGCAATCATTGGGGCAGTCTAAGATGTTGCATCATAGGGTCATAGGCCACGGCAAACCAGTCGTGATGCTACACGGTGTGACTCTGGATCATCGACATATGATCGACATTCTTGAGCCTGCATTTGAGGGGCTGGAGGGCTGGAGACGTATTTATGTGGACTTGCCGGGCCACGGGAAGAGCCCACCGCAAGATAGCATCAAAAGCCAAGACGACATTCTCCGGGCGGTCGAGGCGTTCATCACCAATGAGTTGGGTGAAACTCCTTTCGCTGTCGTCGGCCTTTCTCGAGGCAGCTACATCGCTCGCGGGTTTGTCCACCAGCATGCTGAGCAGGTCACGGGTGCTGCTTTGATCGTACCGGGTGGCAATCCCGGGTCGCCAAATCGGCTTCCTAAGCACCAAGTTCTCGAACCCGACCCAACGATCCGTTCTGAGCTATCACAAGACGAAATCTGGGCATTCGAGAATTTCTCGGTCGTTCAACGCCGTGACATCGTGGAAAAGCGGAGAAACATCCTGCAACCAGCGATGCAGCTTCACGACCAAGATCAGGAGGCACGCGTAAAAGCAGCGTTCGCCTTCAGTTTTGCTGAAGTGGAGGAGAAGGCGACATTTGAGAAACCGAGCCTACTCATCGCAGGTCGTCAGGACATGGTGAGCGGATACCTCGACTCAGTTGATCTGATGCATCGATATCCACGTGCCACCCTTGCAATTCTGGACGCCGCCGGGCACGGGCTCGCATTCGAACGGCCAGAGGTGTTTACCGCACTGATCCAAGACTGGTTGCAGCGCCTCGCTGTAACTTGGCCCGACTGATCCGTTCGTGAGATCTTCAGCCTGATGGACATTGAGTTGTCAGGCATTGCAGCCTGCAATTCGGCGTGACCTTCAAGTAGCACGGGACGCAGAGCTGACATTTGTGCGTAGTGCAGCATTTGTCAAAATGGGCTTATTTTGTTGAAAAAGTCTTGTTGCTTTGAAGTAAGTCATTTGATTCACTCGTTATTGTAGGACGAGGGAGGATTTTGCGATGATGGGCACTCAAGAAGCTCCGGCGCTGCTATTTTACGACTTTGACATGGAGGCGCATGTCCCGTCGGATCATATGCTGCGCGAGATTGACCAGTTTTTAGACGTTGGCACAATCCGCCAGCAGTTGAAGCAGTATTACAGCCACCTCGGACGACCCTCGATTGATCCAGAACTGATCGTACGGATGCTGGTGGTCGGATATGTTATGGGCATCCGGTCAGAACGGCGGCTTTGTGATGAAGTTCATTTGAACCTGGCCTATCGCTGGTTCTGTCGCCTCGGCTTGAACCAAAAGGTGCCCGATCACAGCACGTTCTCTAAATATCGTCATGGCAAATTCCGCGACAGCGATTTGCTGCGTTCTGTGTTCGAAGCGACCGTTGCACGCTGCATTTCTGAAGGTCTTGTTGGTGGTCACGGCTTTGCGGTCGATGCCAGTCTGATTGAGGCTGATGTCGACAGAATGAACTCAACTGCGCAGGCAGAATGGGACGTTTCTGCAATTGACCCGGACGATGCGCCACGGGCTGTCAGAGAATATATTGACGTTCTCGATGACAAAGCGTTTGGGGCTTCGACACCGGTCAAACCCAAATTCACATCTCATTCCGATCCGGCAAGCCAGTGGACTGCGGCGCGCAAAGGCCCGGCGATCTTCACGTATTCGAACAACTATCTGATCGACACCGACCATTCGGTGATCGTGGATATCGAGGCGACACGTTCCATCAGGCAGGCCGAAGTGGGTGCCGCGCAAACCATGATTGATCGTACGGAAGAGCGCTTCAGCATCAAGCCAGACTGGCTGGTTGCAGATACGGCTTACGGCTCAGCGGAGAATCTGGCGTGGCTGACAAAGAAGCGCAGCATCATTCCATTTATCCCCTTGATCGATAAATCAGAGCGCACAGATGGCACATTCTCTCGTTCAGACTTCGAATGGGACGAAGACAATGACCGCTATACTTGCCCTGAAGGCCAGCACCTGTTGCAGTCTCGTCGGAATTACTCTGATCCTCGAAGGAAAGAACCCAAAACCGGGCGGCGCAGATACCGCGCCACCAAAGCCATATGCGATGCGTGTCCGTCGAAACCAAAATGCTGCCCAAACACAAACACCCGCTTCATTGGCCGCGAGGAACATGAGGACGCGCGTGACTTTGCCCGACTGGCTGCCAAATCTCCCTTCACCCCCAAGGCCCAGGCCAAACGCAAGAAGGTCGAGATGCTCTTCGCCCACCTCAAACGCATTCTCGGCTTGGGACGGCTCCGGCTTCGAGGGCCCTGCGGTGTAAGGGACGAATTTACGCTCGCAGCAATCGCACAGAACCTTCGAAAACTTGCAAAACTAAGACCCAAGACTGGCGAAACAAGGATCGCAATATGATCTGAACCGGCAATACGACAGACCAACAAGCCGCCCAGTGCATCGGGCGGAACGATAAGCCCGCGCCCAACGCCGAGAGGCCGCCATCCCCCGAAATTACAGCGACTTTTTCAACAAAATAAGCCCAAACTATCCGATGCTGCAAATTGCGCGGATGGCTGCGAGGGGCGGATTGTGTTGAAAAACTATCCCTTGATCGTAGCACAGGCTGCTGATTCAATCTGTGTATTGGGGACCGTTGCCCGGCGATTATCATTGAACTGGAGCAGCATTCACAGCATCCTGATCGAAACAAACCGCTCTAATACCAGCCAACCGCCGATCTGTGCAACAAGGACGGCGCCATTGTTATCCAGCTTTGCTGTTTTGATTTGCGTCCCAGAGAGCGCCACATGGTAAACCGCAAGCGATCGTACAATGTTGACCCTCGCAGGTCGCAAGAATGGCAAACGGCATATTCGACACAAGTAGGATTGAGTGCTTTTCAACTGCACATGCCACCGCCATGATATGCACTGTATCAGGGACATGCCTGCCGCCTTTTTACAGCGCACTCTTTTGACAGTGAGGCCACGCCGGATGACATTCGACATCATAGCCGAACGCCCCCTCGAGAATGTTGCTGGCACCGGCACCGTTTTGCGCCACTGCGAAACCGGTGCAGAACTCCTTGCGGTCCGGAATACCGATCCGGAAATGGTGTTCGGCGTTCTGCTCGAGACTGTGCCAGAGACCTCCGACGGCGTGGCGCATCTGTTGGAGCATCTCATCTTCCGTGGGTCAGAACGCTTCCCAGAAACCCACCTCTATTCAAAGCTGGTGCAAGGGTCGCGGCTTACGGGATTGAATGCATCAACCAGGGCCGATTCGACGCTTTTTCATCTCTCAAGTGCAGACCGCGATGACTTCGCGAGCCTCATTGATGTGATGGTGGACGCCGTATTCCATCCATTGCTGCGGGAGCGGGATTTTGCCCAAGAGCGCGCGGTTGTTTTGAATGAAATGGTGGGCCACCATGCCTTGCCTGCCAACCGGATATTGGAGCGGTTACGCCAAGAATTGCTGCCCGGAACGGTCTATACAAAGGATCACGGGGGCGACCCGCAGCTGATTGGCGCTATGAAGTACGAAGAGCTGCGGCTTTTTCACTCAAAACACTACCGGCCTGCCAAGGCGAGGTTGTTCTTGTGGGGCGACTTCGATCTGGTCAAACGGCTTGATCAGCTCGACCGCTTGCTTGCCTTTCAGACAAAACCACAAGAGCCTGCCATCAAAACAACCACTCGGGCTACTATGCCAAAACACATAACTGATAAATATGCGGCCTTCGAGGCCGGACCTTTGTTGACAGGTTTTGGCTGGGCTTTTCCCAAAGAAAATTGTGATCTTTGGCAGGCGGTGTCGTTGGGTATGCTCGCTGAAACCAGCGGGCCAATAAGGCAGGCTTTTCTGCGTCACGGCGGGAAGGTTATTGGCCGGGGATATCGCAGTGATGTACCGCTTGGCACCTTCGAGATCGCACTTGCCGGTCATTCAAAAGTAGCTGTCGCGAATTTGAAGGATACACTTGGTCAGGCGATCACCGAAGTCCAAAAAGACCCGCACCTCGAGGAATGGCTTCGCAGCGCTGCCATAAGATTCGAGTTCGATTTGCGGAGCTTTGGGTCGCGCAGCCATGGACCAAACGGGCTAAGAGCGCTGAACATGATCAGGGGTCAGTGGCGCCACGGGGCTGATCCCCTTGGTCTGATGGACATTGCTGCACGCGCCGCCCGGCTGCACGAGATCATCACCACTGACCCGCAAACAATCGTGCGCCACCTGACGGAGGACCTTCTAGAGAACCCGCACAGCGTCGTTCTGTCGATGTCCCCTGAATACGCAAAACACCTTCCCGCCGTGCGGCAACCCTTCCCGATGAAGGCGCCCGATCCGACCAAGGCAGTTGGCTCCAGCGCCCTGCCCTTCATCTCTGCGGGCCGAGATAGACCGTCTCTTCACTCCATCGCTATCGAGACCGAAGGCAATGTGTTGTATCTGCCCGATCTGGGACCGGATTTGGCCCGTGCGGAACTGGCCGTAGCACTTTCGGGATTATCAAAGGCCCAGATGAACCTCATGTGCGTGTTCGAAGTCCTCTTGGCGGATCAGATTGCCGTTGAAGGAATGGACATAGATGTCCGCCCTTGGGTGGTAAGCTGCTTTGGCAAACCGGATGCAGCATGGGTGTCAATATCAGGCAGATCATTACCCGCACTGGGCGCCGCTATGCTGGATCATATCTGCGGATGCCTCCGGTTTCCGTTTCCCCCTGTGGAGATCATAAGCCAACGGATCAGCGCTGCCCAGTCTGTGCTCCACACACAATTCGCCGCAATGGGGCACATGTTTTGCGAAACCCGCTTGCGTGCAAACGGGAGTATCGCAGGCACGTTGAATGAACACCTTGTCGGCATTCATAAGCTGCTGGCGTTTGATCAGGCTATGGAAATTGCGCCAGAACAGCTGGTGCAGGACTTGGAAAGCCTGCGCAATCATCTGCTAGCGCATGCGCAGATGACACTTGCCGTTGGCACACTCCCTTCCTCTGCGGCGCAAATAAGCATGCCCAACCGGAAAGCTCTGATGTCTCCGACGCGCCCACTCAGGTTGGCAAATTTTGAAACTATTACAACAGGATCGGCAAATTTCACAACCGGACAGGCGGTTCATGTGACAGATGTCGGCCCCGCCCATGTTGCCGCGCATATGCTTGAGACCGGGTGGCTGTGGGATAGCGTCCGTGTCGCATCGGGGGCCTATTCCGTGCGGTGCGGCTATAATGCCGACGATGGATTAATGACCTTGCTGTCCATTCGCGATCCATCTCCCGAACGAACGCTGGAATACATTGCCCAAGCACCGATGTGGCTGCAAGATGCGGCGAAAGGTGACCTTCTTTCAAGTTGTGTCGTAGCGAAGACTGGCCAGCTTGCCTGCCCCGTGCGCCCAGATTTCATGTTGAACACTGCGCTACAGCGCCACCTGAGCGGGCGGACCGACGCGTCGCGCCAGATCGAGCTGGAGCGTGTCCAATGTGTCGATACTCTCGCGATGAAAGATTTTGTGCAGCATTTTGAAACAGCACTGCCAAAGGCAAAAACTGTTATACTGGGGCCTCGCAGCGGCATTGCTGCTTTGGCCTAGCGCAGCTTGCTCAACGCCAGAATACCCTCGCGAACAGCATCAAATACCGGCTTATGACCAAGGGTATGGCCCTGCCCTTCCACAATGACCAACTCAGCGTCAGGCCACGTCGCGACGAGGCTGGCAGCAGCAGTCGGCGGGCACAACAAGTCAAGACGGGCCTGCACGACAATACCGGGAATACCCGCCAGTGCGGGCGCACCCAGCATCAATTCATCAGGTGCCAGAAAGCACTCGTTGGCGAAATAATGCGCCTCCATAAACGCGGTGGCGGATAGAGGGGCCTCAGTTTCATTGGCTGGCGGGTGCAACTGGGACATTGCGCGTTCTGCCTGTGCAAAGGCCCGCGCGGCTGGCGTATGTACGGCCGGATCAGGGTCTAAAATGCGCCGCCACAGGGATTTTAGACCATCCGGAGCCTCCGAGTGCAATTGCGCATGCAGGTCAGGATGAAAGGCGTGAAGGCCCGTTTCAAATGCCCACTCCAGTTCGGCCCTTGTCCCGAGAAAAGTTGCGCGTAGCACCAGCCCCGATACCCGCGAGGGATGCGCAATGGCATAGGCCAAGGCCAAGGTTGCCCCCCATGATCCTCCCACAACCAGCCACTTTTCAATACCAAGATGCGCGCGGACCTGCTCCAGATCGCGGATCAGATGTTGCGTCGTATTCGCCCGCCGCTCGCCATGTGGCAGACTCCGTCCTGAACCACGCTGATCTATAAACACGGCCCGGTGAAGGACCGGATCAAACAAACCGTATTGGGATAGATTGCAGCCACTCCCCGGTCCGCCATGCAAAAACACTGCCGGAATACCGCTCTCGGGGCCAACCGTCTGGACCCAGATTTGGTGACCATCCCCCACGTCAAGATAAGCGCTATTTGTCACGTTCGGCCTGCGTCAAACACGGGCGCGGTACACGAAAGGCGCATCTGAAGGCCCAACGTCCAGCAGGGCATCGACCTTGGCACGGTCGGGCGATTTGCGGCACACGGGATCCGTTGCGCTGGCGTCACCAACAATCGCCATTGCCTGACAGCGGCAACCGCCGAAATCGATGTCGCGTCTTTCGCAGGACTGGCACAAAGGTGGCATCCAGTCAGTGCCCCGAAAAGCGTTGAAAGCGGCATCGCCGTACCAGATATCAGATAGGCTGGCCTGTGTGACATTGGCAAATTTGAGCGACGGGATCGATTCAGCCGCGTGGCAGGGCAGCACGTCACCCGCAGGCGTGATGTTCAAACCAGTTGACCCCCACCCCCCCATACAAGCCTTGGGGTAATCCGAAAACCAATCGGGGGCGACAAAATCGATGACCAGCTGACCTTTGAGCCGCTCTCGTTCGGCTTCAACCGTCACCTTGGCCGCGCGGACCTGATCGGCGGTGGGCTGGAGCTGACCACGATTGGCCTCGGCCCAGCCGTGGAACTGCACGCAGGCCACTTCAATCCGGCGTGCTCCCAACCGTTGGGCAAGTGCGATGGTTGCGGGCAGATCGTCGAGGTTATGGCGGTGCATGACTGCATTCAGCGTCAGGGGAAATCCGATTTCAGCGATCCGTTCCGCCACATGCATTTTACGCTCGAACCCGCCCTTGTAACCACCGATACGGTCCGCCAAAGCGGCGCTTACCCCCTGAACCGACAATTGCACGTGATCCAGACCCGCAGCGTCGAGTGCCGCGAGTTTCGCCTCCGTCAACCCGACGCCCGAGGTGATAAGGTTGGTATAAAGTCCCGCACCGCGTGCTGCCGTCACCAGCTCGACAAGATCGCGGCGTGATGCAGGTTCACCGCCCGACAAATGTAGCTGCAAGATGCCCAGATCCGCGGCCTCGGCAAAAACACGTGCCCAGGTATCGGTGTCCAACTCGTTGCTGCGCGCAGTCAGTTCCACCGGATTGGAGCAGTAAGGACATGCCAGCGGACAAACATGCGTCAACTCGGCCAGCATTGCGATGGGAGGTTGAGGTCTAGACATAGTCGAGCAGCCGTTTGTCTGCCAGATCGTCCAGCAGTGTCAGCGTGTCCTTTGTGATTTGTTCTACAGGCGCGGTGAATTTCTTCGCCAGCTCGCCACAAATCATGCCAACGCTGCGCGCGCCGTCCAGTTGGCTCAGGATGATCTGCGAAATATCATCGAGAATAAGCGCGCGCTCTGGCCCGAGCAGAACATGTGCCTCGCGCACCTTGTCGAAATGCAAGCGTACACCGCGCGGAAGTGAGGGCACGGAACAGGCCTTCATGCCAGCCCCTCGTGTGGTTGCCATGCGCCAGGCGGGATCCGAGCAGGGGCGACATAGGCCGAATGCAAAGCATCAAGCTGTGACCACAATACTTCAGTTTTGAAGATCAACGCCGCCGCTGCTGCATCCTGTTCGGATTGGCTGACCGCATGCTCCAACACCCATTCAAGCCCAAATGCCACGTCCTTGGGAGCCTCGGACAAACGGTGCTGGAAATAGCTTATGGTTTCCTCGTTGGCGAAATCATAGTTCTTGAGCAGACCCGCAATTCGGTCCTTGTGAATTCTCGCCGCGAAGAGTTCCGTCAACGAAGACGCCACAGCAGGTAGCAGCGGCTCGTCGCGCACAAAACGCACGTAGGCGTCAACGGCGAAACGCGTGCCGGGCAAGATACCAACTGCCGAGCGCACGTATTCAGGGTCCAAGCCTACCCCGGCGGCAAGTTTCAGCCAGCGCTCAATCCCGCCTGTTCCCTCTTCCGTGCCGTCGTGATCTTCGATCCGGTGGCGCCAAATGCGGCGCAGACGGTGGTCTTCGACCCTCGACAGGAACGCCGCATCCTTCATCGGAATACGCGACTGGTAATAGTAGCGATTGATGACCCATGCGCGGACCTGATCAATCGTGCAGCCCCCTGAATGCAGCAGGTGATGAAAGGGATGTTTGTCGTGATACCGCTCTGCACCGATCTGGTGTAGCCGCGCCTTGAACTCTTCCCGCGATTGGCCTGTCACAGATTGATCTCCATTCCGTCATGCGCGATGGTCCACCCTGCATCCAGAACCTCCCGGCGCTCGGGAGAGGCGGGGTTCCAGATCGGGTTGGTATTGTTGATGTGGATGTAGGTTTTTGCCGGTCCCGTTGCATCGGCCAATTGCGCCAGCGATCCTTGCGGGCCGCTGAGCGGGATATGCCCCATACGCAAACCGGTTTTAACGCCCGTAGCTGTCTTTTTCATTTCCTCGTTTTCCCAGACCGTACCATCGAACAAGATATGGTCACTCGCGGCAAAGCGCGCTTTGATTTCCGGCGTGATCATAGCGCAGCCTGGAACATATTGTAGCGTTTTGCCATTGGCTGAAATCTCGAGACCGATGGTGTTTTCACTGATCAATGCAGTTTCTACCTCGCCCGCCTCCTGAAACAGGGGAACTTTGCCGGGAACATGATAGGGCGTAATTGTCAGACCATGTGCAGGTTCAAACGCGGCACCAATCTGTATGCGGTTTTGCTTAACGTGCACCGGATCGAGCACGCCAAAGACGGCGTTCTCCGACAATATACTCAGAATATCGCCCGTTGCGTACAGATCAAAATCCGTCTTTTCGCGCAGGACCAAAAGACCTGCTATGTGATCAATGTCGCCATTGGTCACAACCACACCAGCCACCGGCGAGCCACGCACGAACCGGGGATGCAGCGCCGGCTGATACAGAAATTGTGTGCGGATATCGGGGGAAGCGTTCAACACAACCCAATTTGCACCATCTGCTGAAACAGCAATGGAAGACTGGGTTTGCGGGGTGATTTCACCGCGACGTGCAGAAGCGCAGTTTGGGCACCCACAATTCCATTGTGGGAGCCCACCGCCTGCCGCCGCGCCCAATATCAGGACGCGCATACATTAGCCAAAGCAGGCTGTTTCAGCGTTTGTCTTCGCCTGAAGCATACATGTTGATTTCCATGCCGCATGCGACTTCTTTGATTTTTGGTGCAGTCCAAGCCATCTTGAGATTCTCCTGGGTTTTCCACCCTCAGTATTTTCGAGGGTAGCCTAAGTGTAAATGAGACGTTGCTTATATGATACCCATAATTTTGGGGCATCTATAGACTACCGGTCAAAACTTACATGAAGCCGATATGTATTTTGGCTCGTAGATATAAAGCCCCCCATTTTTTGCCTTTCGACCCGGGCAACTGAACGGAGGCATCAACTGGCCCGGCAGTGCACGCTTGCATGCACTAAAGACGCTCGAAAATCCCGCTCACAACAAGCTGGCCGATTTTCGGATGCTGCTTATGATTGTCGGCGAAGTTTGGCGTGTCAGGGTGGCGACCTCTCCGCTCAATCGCTGACGACATATTATGAGGGGCTACGCGCTTCCAAGTGCTGATCTGTCAAAAGCGCACGACTTACTTCTTCGCCAACTCTGATGGGGTCAGCTTCACAGTTCGCCTTAAGCGCGGGACGCACTTTGAAATTTGCAAAGTGGTTCGTTCGCTTATTCATGCAGGATCGGTTCTCTCATCAGTCGACCTATCAGAGAAATTGGTCCAAACCCCGCGTCCACCTCTCATATCTTCTTATACCACTGACAATGCCCATCGGCTGTTTTTCCCGTCCACTTCTACGACCCAAGCGAACTTTTCCTTGACGCTCAGGTTGTAAACGTCCGAACATTGAGCACGCATACGTAAAAAAATGATACGAATGGGAGGATTCTATGAATATCCAGCTTTTATCAGCTGTTGCGGCAGTGAGCATGATGACTACGGCATCTGCTGCCTGGGCAGACGCACACCAAGGGGCGATGGACGTACCCAAAATTACTTCTTCGGTTGTCTTAGAAGGACGGGACGCGCCTTGGGACATGGCTTTCTTGCCGGACGGCACAATGTTCTTTACAGAAAAATGTGACGGTCTTTCTGTGAGAACGACAGATGGAGCCGTGAATGCTCTGTATGGAATGAAGGATTCCGAGGACTTTGCAGACGCCGGAAGTGATCTTTTCTGCGAAGGACAGGCTGGTATGCTTGGCGTGGTCGCAGATGGGGATTTCGCGACAAACCGCACACTTTTCGTTTACTCGACCTCGTCAAAGTATTTCGGCGAGGGCTGCAAGACCAATTTCGACAAGTGTGATGGCAACATCGTAATGAAGTTCAAGGTCAGCGAAGACCTCACAGGAGTGTCAGACAGAACTGATATTGTTACAGATATTCAGTATAAGACATTCAATTCCGATCAGCCTTTTGGCGGACCGGGGGCCCATAACGGCGGTAGGATCCGCATTGGGCCTGACGGCTATCTCTGGGTAGCTGGCGGTGATCGTCACAGAGGTATTTGTCCACAGGATGGATCACTACTTTGCGGCAAAGTTTTGAGGGTAGATGCAGATGGAAATGCTCACCCGGACAACAATCCCCCCGAAGGCTTTGACAAGCGCATCTACACCTACGGGCACAGAAACGTTCAAGGCATAGATTTCCGCCCAAGCGACGGGAGAGCTTTCACCGCCGAACATGGCCCGTGGCACAGCGATGAAATCACTGCGCTTGTAAACGGTGGTAATGCCGGATGGGATCCTGCTCAAAACACAGGTGGCAGAGGGGAGTGCCCGGATGAGTACTGTGGTTACGAGCCGAATCAGATGGATGCTGTAGACCCAGCGATCCGTGCTGCGTACACGCCGATGAGTGACACGCGATTCGGAGACTTGATGCCACCTTCGTGGAACAACAACGGGTTTTCTCAAGGCACCGGTTCTGCCGCCTTCCTTACAGGCAATAATTGGGGCATTTACGAGGGCCGCTTGGCCGTTGGCATCATGGGCATCGCTTTTGGTGATACGCCCGAAGGTTCAAGAATTGACCTAATCAGTGTTACGCCTGACGGCTTGGGCATTAACGGAATCACTCAGATGCCTCTCGGATTCTCGGCGAGATTCCGTGGGCTCGTCATGGGGCCGGATAACGCGCTGTACGTCGCTACAGATGAGGGCGAAATCTACAAAGTGACCGCAGAAAGCATGTGAAGTAGTTTTCTAGAAAAATCGCACCCGCGCTACGAAAGTGGCGCAGGTGTTTTCATCCAATATTTTGGACGGAACGGCACTGAGAGAATACACCGAAATCAATTGGCTGCGACCAAGGTGTCGGGCACTTCATAGCGCTGATCGTCAACACGGATCATGTGCGTACCGTCTTTGAGGCTCCAATTGGTATCCGTTCCGACACCGGACATTGTCACGCTTGCTTTCAGGAACATACCATCTTTGAAAAATAGTTTCCGTTTGAAGCCATTCGCAAAAACTACCGTTACCGTGGTTGTCCCTTTTTCATCCCGTTTGATGCGGTAGCTGCATTGACTCTGCACCTCGCCACGTTCCTGAGCGCAAGCAATTGAGTTCGGCCTGATGTTTTCAGCCGAAGACCCAATTGATTTGTCTTGTAGCTCGGCGTACGCCTCAGCTGCGCCAAGCAACAAGACAGCAGAGATACCAACCAAGATTGGCGTCTTCATTTCAACGTTCCCCCGAAACTCGCTTTTCATGTTAAGCTTAGCCGAAGCCTAAGGATGAGTCTGTCCTCAATCAACGATACGATTGTAAAGTTTGCAACCAGCGATAAGAGGGCAAATGCGCATACTTAGAAATTGGTCAATACTCATGAGTTTTCTCGCAACTCCAAAATCGGTAATTTTTGACAGCTATCAATTTCTAAATGCAGCCATTGGCGCACCTGCAGCGAGAGCGCACTTTGTCTAAGGTTTGTGGCTGCTGTCAGCGTGAGCTGCAGCGGCGATAAATCTGACAAGGAGGAAAGCGCGGGCTGTTTTGGTGCTATGGGGATTGTG
>RCNE010002133.1_pt1 | contig 15472 bp, 12 predicted proteins | sample 2041361 | NCBI WGS metagenome assembly RCNE01 (sample SAMN09708229, study PRJNA481090) | Marine sediment metagenome, whole genome shotgun sequencing project.
TATGAACATCATGCTCGTTTCAGTAACCGAGCGAACAAAGGAAATTGGCATTCGCAAGGCTCTCGGCGCGAAACCGCGTTTCATTTTGCAGCAATTTCTTCTCGAAGCTATTGTGTTGTGCAACCTTGGTGGAGTCATCGGTGTTGCTGTCGGGTTTGGTATTGGCAACATGATGGTGAAAATGGGAATTTCGTCTTCGTTCGAAGCAGTTGTTCCCGTTGGATGGGCGGTAGTTGGCCTGCTGTTCTGCACAGCCGTTGGTGTCATTTTCGGAATGCTGCCCGCGATCAAGGCATCACGCCTCAATCCGATTGATGCGCTTCGTTACGAGTAGCCGTGCGCGGTGCCGCCATGCGGTGGAATTTTGATCGGAGTAACGAGTCGAACACTCGGTGGTAACATCGGTGCCGGCATGCTCGATCGTAGTCAATACACAGGAAAAAATTGCGCTTTCATCGTGGCGTGCTTGCTGGTGGGGGCGACGAGCCCTTTGTGCGCCCAGGAACAGACAGCTAGTCAAACGTGGTCGGCCTACGAGCAGGCACTCGATAGCGGCCTTTACAGTGAGGCCGAGATTGCGGCGAAGCAGCTTCTTGAGCGAGCTATTCGTGAGGGGCGTCGGGACGAGCAGTCCACGGCGGACTTGCTGACCAAGCTTGCGCTCGTGCAGCGTTTGAACCGCGATTTCGCAGCAGCGCAGCAGAACTACGAACTCGCCGTGAACATTATCGAGTCACGCAGGGATATGCTCGATCTCGCACTTGTTGAGCCATTGCTTGGTATTGCTAATACCCACATCGACAACGAGCGGCCCGATCTGGCGCTGGAGTTCCTTGACCGTGCGCTGCATGTGCGCCATGTCAACGAAGGACCGCACAGCCTTGAGCAAACGGAAACGCTCGAGGTACTGGCAACGGCTTACCGGCAAACAGGAAAGCTCCGTGAGGCTGCCGATGTCGCTGATCGCCTGTACCTCTTATACGGGCGCAATTATCCGGACAACAGCATGGAGCTGGTACCGGTGTTGTTAAAAAAGGGGCACATACTCGGAGAGGTCGGCGAACGCAGGGAGCAGCGCAATGCCTATATTGAGGCTGTGAACATAGTTGAGCACAACGAAGGGAAATCGTCCGTGCGCCTGATCGCCCCGTTCATCGGCCTGGGCAAAAGCTATGCGGCGGAGTACTTTGAGCATTATCGATTGGCACGGCCCGGCGGTGATTTGTCGGAAGGCCGCGACGCTAATAAGGACCGCCTGCTTAATAGGGGCAAATCGTATTATGAATCGGCGCTGGAGCTGGCGCGTTCGAATGCCGATGTAGAGTGGCAGCTGCACAGTGAAGCGTTGCTGGCACTCGCTGATTTCTACACGGTAAGGGAAGAACAAAGTCGCGCGCGTGTCCTGTATCGCGACGCTTGGCAATTATTGGCGCAAGACGAAGCGCGCCTGGAGTGGCGCCGAGCAGAACTGGAGTCGGCCCTGCCGCTGCAGCAGCTGCAGCCCGATCTAACAGTTGCGCTTCCTTTTGGCGCAGAAGAAAGTGGCTCGGGATCTTCGTATGCCACGGGCTTCATCGTCACGCAGTTCACCGTAACCCGGCGCGGCCGTCTTGCCGATATCAGTCTGGTCGAAATCAGCCCGGAGCGTAATGCCGCAATTGAAGCCGAGGTGAAACGGGCTCTCAGCGAGTTCGTATATCGACCCCGATTCGAGAACGGTCTGGCGGTGGATACGCCTAATCAGACGCTTCGCTACTCGTTTCCCTACCCAAAACCACCGGCGGAAGCTGACTAGCCTGCCGCAGCGCCCTGCTTGTTTGGGCTGTTCGAGTATTTGCGCAAATGTTTGTAACAAATGACACCAAATTCGTGTGATGCATTTTTACAACAACGCCAGGATGGCCGGAAATAGCGCTTATTACTGATAAGAATAACATTGAATATCAATCAATTAGACCGGAAATAGTAAGGACTCCGAGAATCTCGGTCCAACGCCCCAAACGCTGACCATGTTGTAATCCAGCAACAAAGCTTGCGCGTTGCAAATACTTTGCTAGTCTGCACTTCACAACGTCCGGTATTTGGCCACAAAAAAACCAAAATCGGACTATGAGACGGGGCGTTTGCATGGCAGGTTCCCCATCGTTTGTGAAACTAAAATCCTTTCAGCATAGGGGAAATTTGAAATGAGTAAGAGACTATTGTTATCCGCCGTCTCTGTTCTGCTCATCGCATTCGGATCAGCAACCACCGTTTGGGCCCAGGGCTCTACCGGTTTGGTTGATGGCGAGATTGTCGATGCAACAGGCAATGGCGTCGCTGGAGTAGTCATCACTTTGTCAAGCTCACGTACGGGTTTGACAAGAACGGTGACAACGAACGACAGCGGTAACTTCAAAATGCAGCTGCCTCCGGGCTCGTATGAGCTGAAATCGTCCAAATCAGGCTATTCGTCGATCGTTATTGATCAGGTCACGGTTGGCCTCGGTGTCGCGACCAACTTGACGATTCCGGTCAAGGACGATGCTATTGAAGTCATCACGACTTACGGTTCGGCAACAACGCTGATGCCGGCGACCACTGGTGAAACAGGCCTGAACATCTCGTTGGAAGAGCTGTCACAGGTTCCGGTTGCTCGTAACATCGAAGCTGTCGCACTTTTGGCTCCAGGTACAGTTGCCGGTGATGGTGCTTTTGGTGATGACAAGACGCTGGTTTCATTCGGCGGCGCGTCGGTTGCTGAGAACGTTTACTACATCGATGGTTTGAACGTCACGAACTTCCGTAATGGCCTGGGCGGCAGCTCAGTACCATTCGAGTTCTACGACCAGTTCCAGATCAAGACTGGTGGTTACGGTGCTGAATTTGGCCGCTCTGTTGGTGGTGTCATCAATGCAGTGACCAAGCGCGGTTCGAACGAGTGGGAATATGGCGTTGTAACGTACTCCGAGACGAGTCTTGGTCAGGGCACCAGCCCGGACACGATTCTCGCTGACGGAGAGCTCTACGACCTGAACTCGCAAAATGAGCAGACTTCCTTCGTCACCGACATTTATGTTGGCGGACCGATCATCAAAGACAAGCTGTTCTTCTACGCTTTGTATGAGCCGGGTGAGGACGACTTATCGTACAACAGCCGTGGTGGACCACAAACGTTCAATGAGCAGAATACTGATGACGCGTTCTATGGTGGTAACCTCACCTGGAACATCACCGATAATCACTCGCTGAGCGCAACGCACTTCACTGACGAGCGCGAGATCGTAATTACTTCATTCGATTATGACGTCGACTCCAGGACGAAGGGCGCGGAAATTGGGTCACAGACGCAATTTCGTGGTGGTGACAACACGATCGTTCGTTATGATGGCAGCATTACCGAGAACGTCGTTGTTTCGGCAATGTGGGGCAACAACGAGTACAACCTGACGGCGCTTTCGACAAACGACATTTCCTGTCCTTTGATTATCGATCTGCGTGACAGTTCTAATAATACGCAACCAGGTTGCTGGGTCGGCAATGGCCAGGTTCAGGTCGGTGGTGACGAGCGCGAAGCTATGCGTTTCGATATCGAGTGGTACTTAGGCGATCACACGATTCGCGCCGGTTATGATGACGAGGAGAATTCTTCGGTAGATGCCGCCGTTTATCAGGGTATCGGTTATACGCCGGAGCCCAGTGGTGCGTACTATCGTTACGAGACGTACGATGTTGGTCAGGAGCTGCCGAACGGCGGCATCATGATTGATGCCAATGGCGATGGCTCGCGTGTTGATACCGTCCGTTTCCGTTCTATCTCAAATGGTGGTTCATTCAGCACGACCTCGACTGCCTGGTACATAGAGGACACCTGGGATGTCAACGATAGCTTCAAAGCAAGCGTTGGCGTTCGTAACGAGGAGTTCATCAACAACAATGCCGAGGGTCTGCCGTTCATCGAAGTTACCGATCAGTGGGCACCGCGTGTTGCGTTGGAATGGAGTCCGGGTGGTACAGGTGAGTCGGTATTCAGCCTTAACTGGGGTCGATACCATTTGCCGATCGCAGCGAACACGAACGTTCGTCTGTCTGGTGCTGAACTCGACTTCCGTCGTTACTTTATTGATGACGGACTGCGCGATGCCGCCATCGCTCCTGCATCCTTGGACGCTAACGGCATACCGACAGGCCAGGAAATCGGTCAGCTAGAGTTTACGGCTGATGGCACGGTACCTGACACGTCAGCGATTGTTGATAGCACTTTGCAACCGATGTTCCAGGACGAGTGGATTCTGGCCTACGAGCGTCAGGTCAACGACAACTGGACAGCCGGTATTCGTTATATCAATCGTAAGCTGTCATCGACAATTGACGATGCCATCTTCGACTTCGCGCTTGAGGCTCAAAACTGGGACGGACCGATCGGTTCTTCGAACGACTGTCACTATGTGCTTGTTAACCCAGGCACCAGTACGACGACGTTCTGTGAAGCGTGGAATATTCCAGGTGATGAAACTTCGGGGACATTCCTCAAGGAAATAACAGCTACAGGTCCGGAGACGGGCTTCCCGGAAGCAGAGCGTACCTACGAAGCTTGGGAAATCACGTTCGAAGGCGCAATGTCTAACTGGAATGTTCAGGGTTCTTACACCTGGTCGAAGAACGAGGGTAATACCGAAGGTCTGGTCAAGTCAGATATTGGTCAGGACGATGCTGGTATTACACAGGACTTCGACATTCCGCAGTTGATGGATGGCGCATTCGGCTTCCTGCCGAACGATCGTCGCCACAAACTGAAGATGTGGGCGTCTTACCAGGCATCGGATAGTCTGACACTCAGCACGAGCATGCTGCTGCAGTCAGGTCGCCCGATCAACGCCTTTGGTGAAGGTCACCCGGACGGTACGCCGAGTTATGGCGATACTTTCTACCTGACGACAGATGTTGGTGATCCAGCTAATGGAGTGCCGGCCTCCTTCTTGTTCGTACCTCGTGGTACTGCAGGTCGGATGCCTTGGGTTACGCGTATCGACCTCGCTGCGATCTACTCCATGAACTTGGGTGATCGTGCCGACCTCGAACTGCGTGCCGAAGTGTTCAATATCTTGAACGCTGATAGCGCTACAGACGTTTATGAGTTCGCTGAGATCGCGCCGGATCAGTTCCGGTTCCCGACCAGCTACCAGCGTCCGCGTTACGTGCGCATCGGTGCAGCATTGCGATTCCGCTAGGCGGATAGCACAAGCAGCATCTACTTAGAAATAAGTGATAAGACCGGCCCTCGAAAGGGGGCCGGTTTTTTTTTGCGACTCGACGTTCGCTATTCGCCTTTGATCCTGCTGACTCGTTTGTCTGTTTCGCTGAGTCGTACACGGACAACATCGCCAGTATCGTCGGCAATATAGGGCTCGGCGGCTGCAATCATTACAGGGATAACTTCCGAGAGACTGCTGGGTTGCCCGGTACACTGTATGTCGACGCTCCATACCTCGATTGGCGAAGCTTCAGACCGTCCTCGAGACTGAATGTCCTGAAGATATCGCTGCAGGTCTACGGCGATCAGGTTCATTTGCTTTGTGTAGACTGTTGTCGCAAATCCGGTCCGCTGATAACCGTCCAGTATCTCCGCTGGGCCCCCGATCCCTGGCAGCACGGGTTTCGTACTACCCGTTGTACTGCTGTCCTTGTTTGCAGACTCCATGTCCTCAGTGTCGCTCTGGCTGTAAACCGGAGCCGTTGAGTAGCGGAATACCTTCGATGGGTCGCTAATGCTGGTCGACAGATATATGCCTAGCGCGGCTTCCGCCAGATTATCACCTGAGACGCGCTGAAATCCTTTTGCACTCAGCGCACGCTCCAGCTGATTTGCATGTACCTCAAACTCGGGCGATCCAACGGTCAAGTCGGCGTCAGCGGACAAGACTACGTATGTGTTACCCAGGCTTTCACCCGAATTGCTGTAGGCCGCAACGTCCAGTTTGTAGAGAGTGCCGCAGGCACTGAGAGTCAGGGCGAGTCCCGCTGCGGTACCGATTCGGGTGATGGCTTTCATAGTGCTCCCTCTGCCGGTTTGGGCCCAGGTCACGGCAAGCGCCGTTCCAAGGCTTCAAGATTACCTACTATTGACCAACAACTGCCAGAAGTGTTCCGGTTGTTACGGCGAGGAAACTATAAGGCGCTGATCTGCAGTCAAATTTTCTACTCGTGTCTCGAGCCTTGCGAGGCCGGGCCAGGTCACCGTGGCTGAAGTTACCGCATTCTCGCCGCCCAGGCCGAAATGCAGGAGGCTGGGCTGTTGCGAGAGGTAGTGGGAACCAAGCGCGACCTCCTGCATTTGGGAGCCAGCAGCAGTTTCGACGGTAACCCGAGCGCCAATTCTCGCAGGAATTCTACTGCGTGCCACCAAAAACATAGGACAAAGACAGACGGAATGCGTATTTGGTCGTGAACTGTAGCGAATCATTGAGATTTCTGGACACAGGGATCTTCGCAGTGGCACTCAGGGCAAGAGATTCATTGATGTGGTACTGCAGAGACGGAATAACATCGAGCCAATTGCCGCCGGTATTCGGTATGTCGATGGAGTTACGCTGATCCCGATCCGACGTCCGGTACAGCAATTCCAGATTGAATCCCCAGGGCGATTGAGTCTGATAAGCGCCACCAACGGTTAACGTGGATTCCGCGCCAAACTGATACTCTCGATCATTCTCGCCATTTTGCGTGTGGCTGGCACTCACGTATATGCGGGCAGCCTTCGAGTCGTTCAGCGCATGTGCCCAGTAGGCCCACAGGATGCCACCATAGGCACCAACAGACGGCTGCATGTCTTCCGCAAGTACGACACCCTGCTGTCTGATGTCATCTGAGCCGACCGGCAATCGAGCGCCGACGCCGAAGGACAGGCTGGTTTCCGAATACAAGGAGATCGTCCTCGGCGAATACTTGGCCATGACGATCGCATCGCCAAGCCCGGATGCGCTCGCACTGACGTTATTGACTTCACGGTCGTGATCCACGGCGGCCAGCAGCGCGGAGATTGACCATTTCTCAGTAAGGCCTTTGCTTGCTTCCAACATGAACGCCTGTGAAGTTCGGTCACGCCCTGTCGTGTCAGGAACTGAAGACGAACCCGCGATCAAGTCGCTAATGTCGTGAAATTCATAGGTCGTTGCGAGATACCACTGATTGCTCTTCGGGGATGCGAGCTGCATGGATCCGAGCAACGGTACGCTGGCACAGCTGCAGGTCTGTGCAGTTGAACTCAGCGGTAGAAGCATCAGTACAAACACGCCGCAAAAAACAAGTTTGATGTGACCCACGAAGTTACTCAATTGAAGTGGATTTCAGCGTTCGGATAGAACGCGGACCAAGCGAACCAGTACGCGGTGAACGATGTCATCAAACTCAATTGGTCGCCTGTCCGCGGCCCGGATACAGCAGTTCCGAAAACGTCCCATACATTGCCTTCGCCATCGGTCATGACGTTGGGTAAATCGTTCTGTACAGGGCTAAAGGACAGTATGGTGCCGTCGGGCAACTCGCGGTTATAGGCGGCCGCAAAATTCAGGTCGGAATTACCCACGACAACAATTGACACCCCTTGTACCTGGTCGTTTATCGTGTCGGTCGTCACACCGAATCCATCGACTTGATAGACTTTGCTATTGTCGTTGACCAGAATTCCTATCACGCGTTCTTTGCGATGCAATCGATTATCGTCGTTGTTCGCCGGGAAGAGCAGGTCGCTGCTCGTTTTGTAATCGTTGTACGGATAGACATCGTAGTTGCGATTGTGCCCGGTGTTTCGGGTCAGAACGGTCGCGCCCGGAAACATCTGCTGCAACGTCGAGAATTTCGTCTCGACGACCTGAATTGTCGCGGGCTGTTCTCGAATGCGCGAGCCAGTTATCGATGTTTGCAGCATCTGCGACCATCTCGAACTCGTCCGTCGGTCATACAAGACGAGATTTGAGTTGTAGAGCAGACCTGATCCACCGAACGTTGGGTCGTTGTCTGTAGCGCTTCCCAGCCACGCCATAGCCGATCCTGTCAGCGGGCAGTAGCTCAGGATGAACGGATTAGTGGCCGGGCCATCATTTATGATTTCGTGCCAGTCCATGATGTCGTGCGGATAGACGAAGATCTGACCTTCGTGCCGCACCGCAACGACAAGGTCGTCCGGCTGCACGGTGCCGATGGTCATGGCCGATTCGTAAGACGGGCTCGTTAACGGAGGAATCCCGTCGACTCCTGGGCCGCCGTCTACGACCTCATTTTCCGGCACCAGCCATTGGGACCTCGGCGCAGGATTGCCGCCTCCGCCGCCGCCGCCTCCGCCGCCACAGGCGGCTATGAAAAACAGTCCGAGAATGCCTGTAACAATGGAAAATGTTCTTGAAGAATATCTAATCACGGACGCGCTCCCCTTGAAAACGGATTGTATACTCAGACAGAAGACCGCATGGGGAGTTGAATTATTACAGTATGGCAAAGGAAGGCAGGAATCCTGATCCACCTGACTCTTAGTTGTTCAATTGCACTGGTGCGAAATGCGGAACAATGAGACTGCTGAGGTGTCTCAATTATTCATGAAGATGTTGAGCATTTTGCTTATTTCTGTGTTGGTTGGCTGCGTGGGGCAGAAGACGCTCGAGGAGCTCGAGCACGAGGCTCTCATTAGCGGCGATTGGACAGAAGTAGAGAAACGCGAACAGTTACTGGCGCGGAAAAGTAAGAGAGAAGGCCAGGATTGTCCGGAAGGTCTTACGAATATCTGCTTCGAGCAGGGCATGAAGGTAAGTTGCGAGTGCCTGCGTCCCAAGCCAGCTAGTCGACTAAGGAGCTACTAGTCGCACAGTCAGAACGCGACGGTTAGATGCAATCCTTGTCGAGCTCTTTCGCGATCTTTTTTGGGCTGTCGAGCGACTTGTAGAACTGGTCAACGAATTTCAGCATCGCCTTTCGAGAGGCGTTTGTCAGTAATTCCTGTTTGTTGATCAGCGCATAAATCTCATCCCGCTGTTCGAAAAAACGCGCAACCGACTCCGGAATATAGGCATTATTCAAGCATCGCCCACGATACAGTCGTTCCCGAACGTTTCGCAGGTGAAGCCTTGGGCTCGGTCTTGCGTGTGGAGCATTCACAAAGCCGGACATATCGAAGTCGTAGGGAATCGAGTAGATCGCTTCTCCCTCATTCGCAAACAGGCTGTGGTTATGGCAACAGGTTTTTCCGGGGGCCGCGGCTACCGGAGAAAAGTCGGTATTTCCGATAAAGTAATGAAATACCGCAGCAAGGCTGGTGTGCTTTGGGTTCAGATCCGGGAAGATCACCATCCTTTTTTCCAGGACGTCGGTATCGATGCGCTTTGCCAATCGATCCTGATGTTCGATTAGAAAAGCGAGGCTGACTCGTTCACTGTTATTTCGGCCAGTGTCAACGTAAGTGACTCGCAGCAGGCGAGCGCGAAAACTTGCATCAGTCAGAATATTGAAAACCCGGTAAACAAGATATTCGTTGGCGACAACTTGCTCATAGCGTGGGCTGCCGCTCTTGCAGTGGGTGACAAGTTTCAGTTTGTTCTGGTGATCGAAAAGCGTGCCCTTTGTTTGAGACTTCTTGAAATTCAGGCGTAGCGGCGTGAAGTCGCAGACGTCTACTCGCCGCCGAAAGTTGCCTCGTGCCCGGAGGCCCGCATCAAACTCGATGGTCTTGCCGTCCGAGTTCACATATTGAAACAACGCAGGTATCTCTTCCTCGATCGACCTGTCCTGCATGAGGGTCTGAAATGGGGCTTCTATGCGTACTTCGATAATGTCCTCGCCGGTAAACAATGGATCAGGACTTTTGTCGGCGTATACGACACCAGTGGTGGAGAGCAGGGCCAGGGCGTATCCGGCGGCTACGCGCGTGTAAATCGATGTTTTTCTGTAGCTCATGGTCATTTCCCACCCAAAATCACTACTGTATTTGTGGAATTTTCTCACCGAGAATAAGAGCTCGAATATACTTCACCGGCGGCGAGCCGTAGGACAACGCCTGATCGTGGTAGCGGCGCAATGTGAACTCGTCACCCCACTCGGTCTCTACAGCGTTGCGCATCTCAGCGTGTTCCTGGTAGCCGACAAAGTAAGTGGAGAGCTGGGCCGACGTCAATTGTGCACGCACCCATTTACCGGCGGCTTCTCGCTCTTCCTGGAAGCCACCCTCGATCATCAGCTTCATCGCCTCATCGCGGGTCATACCGTCGACGTGAATCGCCGAATCGATGATCGCGTTGGTGACCGCACGCAAATACCACTTCAGGTTTATAAGCCGCATTAGCGGATCGTGATCCAGATAACCCTCGTCGATCATCATGCGCTCGGCGTAGACCGCCCATCCTTCGACCATGGGCCCGGACCACAGCACGCTCCGAAGTGCAGAGGGATAACGGTTGCTCAACGCAATCTGCAAATAATGCCCGGGTACACCTTCGTGAATCGTCAGATCCTGTAACGAAAGAATGTTGTACTCGCGCAGGAACGAGTTGACTTGTTCCTCGGTCCAGTCCGCCGGCAATGGCGCTACGGCATAGAACGCCTTCTGACCAACATCCAGCGGACCCGGTGGATCCAGGTAAGCGACAGATACGCCGCGCTGAAACTCGGGCATGATAATGATATCCACAGGATCATCGGGTCACGATATTGCGTTCGACGACGAACTCGGTCGCTTGTTGCAACTGTTGTTTCGCTACGGCCACGATGCCGTCGCGTGGTGGAAGCTGCTGATAGGCTTGTTCAAGAGCCGCACGAACAATGGTCTGCTTGTAGGCCTCGTCCGGTGAGTCCGGGAATGCAGTGTACGGATGTTGTTCAGCGTAGATCTCTTTTGCAATCTCATACATCGCATTACGAACAGCCTCGTACTCATCCTCGGCACGCGCTTTGATGTCTTTACGGTTGAGCGGAGAATTCAGCGCAAATCCGAGTTTCACGTCGAACAGCTCCGCACCAATCCGGAAGTTTCCGGCGGCTCGCGGCAGCAGTTCTTCTTCAAGCCAGGTTTGATGGTCCGTTACCGCGTCGCTGGCTATTTTTATTGAGGCATTGAGACGATCCCGGCTTTCCGGGGTCAGCGCATCGATATGCGGTACGACCATTGTCTCGATGATTGACAGCAGTCCGGGGTTTTGTTGCACGGCCGTCTCGGCGTGTATTTTGGGAACCCGTTCGGGCTGGATTGAAGCGCGAGCTTGTTCGAGGAAGCGTGGCATCTGTGCCAGTCGTGAAGCGACATTCGCAAGGCGCTGCTCAACCGGTGCGAAGTCCCGGGCGACGAGCCCGTATATCGCGTTACCAGAGATGCGAACGTATACGAGAGGGTCCCACGCCCATTGTTGCAGGGCGTCGAGCGACCACAGCTTCGATCGCAGTTTTGCGCGCAGCATTTCTGCATCGACCTGATTGGCGCGGGACAAGGAGTCGAATTCGATCTCATCAAGATCCCCAAGGTACCTTCTGTAACGGTCTGCATTCCTGTTGCGAGCTGCTGCATCGACCTGATCAAGTTGGTCATCGGCGCTGTGATCGCCGATCAGCGTGGCCCCAACGGGTGAAAAACTCGTCAAGTCGTGAAGGTAGCGTTCTGCTACTACCTCAAATGTTGCGTCTGCTGCGGAGCCGGCCAACGCCTGGCTCAAACAAAGAGCAAGTACAGCAGCTGTAACGAGTCGTTTCATCATTAGTTCCTGAGGCCGTGATTCCATGCATAACAACATATCATTTTGATGCCGGTCGGGCAGCTATCGCGCTCTCTGGTGCGCGATCGATTCTGGCCGCTGCCGTTCTGTTGATCGGACTTAGAGCAATTTGTACTAAGCGCGGTGGGGCTAGCAATAAGGCATAAAGAGAAAGCTGAGTAAGTTCGCGGCCTGCCGACATGAGCGCAAAAAGTTCAATTTTTTTTTGCCTTAGTTTGCCGCTAATTTTCTGTTGCGGTTTTGCAACATATCTTCTGATGTTTTCTCTAACTTGCTAATCTTCAAGGCATAACTGATGTGCAAAGTGTGATGCTTACACAACGGTTATTCGACAAGATGTTTCTTATTTAACGGGGAGTACAAATCATGACGATCAAGGCAATAGGGCGCATCGTGGTAGCAACCATGGTGCTTTTTTCAATGAATGCACACGCTATCGGAGAAGGAACGGGCAATATTATTGGCTCGTTAGACAACCTCGGCAGCGGCACGTATTTAGTCACCGCCTCGCACGAGGACACCGGTCGCTCGCGTGACACAAGTGTCGAGAGTGACGGCGACTTCCGATTTTCACAGCTGCCAGTCGGCACGTATGTGCTAAGTGTTAGCCGAGACGGTACTGTTATTGCACGCGACACATTCAGCGTCTCGCTGAACGCAAATGTGGCAGCTAATTTCGCCTTGTCGGGCGACGCCATTGACGAAATTATCACCACCGCTACGGCAATTAGGGGTGATGTCTATTCGACGGACTCCGGCGTTGTGCTGGGAGAATCGGAAATCGACGTTATGCCGATTCCCAGAAATCTAACCTCAGTCGCATTGTTGGCACCGGGTACTGTTAAGGGCGATCAGAAATGGTCCGCAGCAGGTACTGGCGGTGACGCGGGCTTCGCATCCTTTGGCGGCTCTTCGATCGCCGAGAATTCTTGCTACATCAATGGCCTGGAAGTGACCAATACGCGCCAGGGCCTCGGCTGCGGTGAATTGCCATTCGAATTTTATGAGCAGTTCCAGATCAAGACGGGCGGTTACTCTTCTCAGTACGGTCGTACCACAGGCGGCGTCGTTAACGCAGTGAGCAAAAGCGGCAGCAACGAGTGGGAATTCGGTGTTGGCGTGGCGTTTGAGCCGGGTTCACTGTATGAAGAAGGCCAGGTTTCTCGTGGTGGTGGCGGCTTCGGCGGTGGCGTCGGTGGTCCGGGCACCGGCCGTGTGTTCAGAAACACCACAGAAAATGAGGTTGACCGCAGTGAATATTGGGTGACCGCGGGCGGGCCTATCATTAAAGACAAGCTCTTTATCTATGCCCTTGTTAATCCGCGCGATACGGAACAACAGTTCCAGGATGAAACAAGCGGCAATGATGAATTCGCTTTTGCGAACCAATATCGCGTTATCGAAAACAAGATGTCCGACAATGTTTTCTGGGGAGCAAAGATCGACTGGGACATCAACGACTATCATCGGCTGAGCGCGTGGGGATATGACAGCCAGCGCGACGGTACCGATCAGCAGTTTGATTTTGATGGAGAAACCGGCACGATTGGGGCACTCGCAGAGACGTTCACACGAGAGCGTGGCAGCAAAGCCCAAAGTGTGAGTTACAAGGGCACCTTCGCCGATAATTTCACGGTCTCGGCGATGTGGGGTGTCGTTGATTCGGCGTACACATCGAATCCATTTGGTGATCCTACGATTTGCCCGAGTGTTGATGATGAGCGCAGCGACCAGTCAGGCGGGATCATCACGGGTTGCGGGCCGGGTGGTACCTTCGGTATCAATAATGATGAAAACACCCAGGTGCGGCTTGATCTCGAATGGGCGGTAGGCGATCACGTCTTGCGAGTTGGTTATGACCAGCAGGATAGGGACTCCCAGAATTTGCAATCCGATATTGGTGGCGGCCGCTGGGTCTACTCAACACTGGCACCTCTTGCTTCAGTACAGGGTAATTCGGGCCCGATCTTCATCAATAACACGGGCGCAGATGTCGAGTACGCGCAGGAGCGCATCTTCTCCAATGAGGAGTTCGGTGGGTTCTTCAATAGTGAGCTCGAAGCTCTGTACATTGAGGACGAGTGGCGGATCAGTGATGAAATCGTTCTGTACCTCGGAGCGCGTCAGGACTCCCTGACTAACTTCGGAACGACTGGCATCGCGTTTGCTGATTTCGACCAGGATTGGGCACCGCGTCTCGGCATGAGCTGGGATCCAACCGGAAATGGTGAAAACAAGGTCTACTCGACCTGGGGTCGTTACTATTTGCCGATGGCGAATAACACCAACTTCCGTGTGGGTTCGGGTGTCAGTGATTCCACGTCGTACTACACGTACACCGGTGTTGATGCCACTGACGGCACGCCTACGGGTCTGGTGCCACTGGGCGGCGGTACGCTGGAAGAGTCTACCGTTAACAACTCTGCCGGGCCTCCGCCGACACAATCGCAATTTCAGGCGGCGGAAGCTGATGCGTTTTACAAGGACGAGTTCATCATCGGCTACGAGCGGTTCCTGTCTGACGAGAACACCATGTCCGTCCGATTCGTTAGTCGAGATGTTGGCGTTACGCTTGACGACTATTGTGGCATCCTGGCCAACCAGGGTTATTGCACCATGATCAACCCGGGCTCTGGTGGCACGTGGGAGGACCTGGCAGGAAACGTCACGTTCCATTCGGCGGAAGAGATTGGCATTCCGAAGGGCGTGAACGAATACACTTCACTGCAGTTTGAGTTCCATCACGCTGGCGATCGTCTGGATTACAACGCCGGTTATACATGGGGCCGCAGCACGGGTAACTTCGAAGGTGCAGTCAAATCTGACATCACACAGGCGGATGCGGGTATCACGCAGGACTTTGATTTTCCCGCATTGATGGATGGCGCAGACGGCTATCTGCCGAACGACCGCCGTCACGTCTTCAAGTTCTACGGCTCGTACAGGATCACGGATGACCTGATCGCCGGCTGGGCTTCGACTCTATCGAGTGGTCGTCCGGTCAGCACCTTCGGTGCGGGCTACCCGGATACTGGCCCCAACGTATTCGGCAGCTATGGCGACACTTACTATCTGTTCACCAATACCTGCAACCTGGCGGGCGGTGGAGTTGGTGCGTGTCCGATTGATGCGGAACAATCCGACAAGATCTACAACTTCACTGGTCGTGGCGCTGCCGGACGTACGCCATGGACAGCGACGCTGGATGCATCGCTGACCTACGGCTTCGACGTAGGCGACGTTGGTATGACGGCTACGCTGCAAGTGTTCAACGTTCTGGATATTCAGTCAGCCCTGATGGTCAATGAGCACGCTGAAGCACGCCGTTCCGAAGGCCTTCCTAACGAGTTCTTTGGCGCAACTTACGCCTGGCAGGAACCACGCCACGTGCGGTTGAGCTTTCAAGCTCGTTTCTAGGCTTTTCTAGTTAGAAGAAAAAATGGCCGACCCTCGTAAGAGGGTCGGCTTTTTTTTGTGTCTTATTGAGTTGCCCTTGGGATGGGCTCGCCAAGCATCAGGGCACGAATGAACTTAACCGGCGGTGAGCCGTAGGACAGTGCCTGATCGTGGTAACGACGTAACGTGAATTCATCGCCCCACTCGGTCTCCACGGCATTGCGCATCTCGGCGTGTTCCTGGTAGCCGACAAAGTAGGTGGAAAGCTGAGCCGACGATAATTGTGCACGTACCCATTTGCCAGCAGCTTCTCTCTCCTCCTGGAAACCACCCTCGATCATCAGCTTCAT
>RCNE010000988.1_pt1 | contig 15464 bp, 13 predicted proteins | sample 2041361 | NCBI WGS metagenome assembly RCNE01 (sample SAMN09708229, study PRJNA481090) | Marine sediment metagenome, whole genome shotgun sequencing project.
CACACCTCCACAAATCGTCCCATGACACCTTTTCAGATGGCAAAAATCCATCAGGCCGCGTTTACCCACGAGCGCGGATGGGGTGCGGATGAATTTGCCAGCCTGCTAACGCAGCCCTACACCGCAGCATTCACCGCGCAGGGCGGCTTTGCGCTTACCCGTACCCTTGTCGGTGAATCCGAGCTTTTGACGCTTGCCGTATCGCCCAACCACCAGCGGCGCGGCATTGCATCGGACTTGCTCACACGGTGGATCGAAGCAGTCACCCCCCGCGCCGAAACTGCGTTCCTCGAAGTGGCCGCTGACAACCTCGGTGCACTGGCGCTTTATGCCAAGCATGGGTTCACCCAAACGGGCCACCGCAAAACATACTATGCGCGTCCGGGAGCCGTGGCAGTGGATGCCGCGCTGATGTCACGCGCGCTTACGCAAGGTTAAACAACCTCGCACAGGCCCGCTGTGCCCGAATCAGGTTGACCCCACCCCTTCGCACACCGACTATTTGACCCAGCGCCGTGCGCACGTACGGTACTGGGCAAGGTTGCTGATGCATCCGCCCCAAAACACAAAAACCTGGGAGAGACCTATGACCCTCATGACCAAATTCCTCGGCGCTGTTGCCGCCACCGCACTGAGTGCTGGTGCCGCATTGGCCGAACCTGCACTGATCTTCGATCTGGGCGGAAAATTTGATAAATCATTTAACGAGGCCGCCCATAACGGCGCGCAAAAATGGGCCGATGAGACAGGCGGCACCTACCGCGAGATCGAGCTTCAGTCCGAGGCACAGCGCGAACAAGCCCTGCGCCGTTTCGCCGATGCAGGCCTGAACCCGATCATCACCATGGGTTTCGCTATGGCCGATCCGCTGACAACCGTCGCACCTGATTATCCTGACACGAAATTCGTCGTTATCGACGTCACATGGCTCGAAGCTGACAACATCCGCCAAATCGGCTTTGCCGAGCATGAGGGTTCCTTCCTCGTCGGCATGCTTGCCGGCATGAAATCCGAGACTGGCACAGTCGGCTTTATCGGCGGCATGGACGTCCCACTGATCCGCCACTTCGGCTGTGGCTTTGCCCAAGGTGCGAAGGCTGCGAACCCTGACGTGAAGATCGTTGCCAACATGACAGGCACCACCCCTGCGGCATGGAATGACCCGGTAAAAGGCTCCGAGCTGACAAGCGCACAAATTTCCCAAGGTGCGGATGTTATCTTTGCTGCCGCGGGCGGTACTGGCGTTGGCGTCCTGCAAACAGCAGCAGATCAGGACATTCTGGCCATCGGTGTGGACAGCAACCAAAACCACATGCACCCGGGTAAGGTTCTGACGTCCATGCTCAAGCGTGTGGATGTAGCCGTCTATGACGCGCTCAAAGCAGGCACCGACGTTGAAACAGGCGTGTTCACACTTGGCCTTGCCGAAGATGGCGTCGGCTATGCGCTGGACGAGAACAACGCATCGCTGATCAGCGACGAGATGAAAACAGCCGTAGACGCGGCACGCGAGCAAATCATCGCTGGTGATCTGAGCGTTACGTCCTACTATACCGACGACAGCTGCCCCGCGCTCGACTTCTAAGCGCTGCACAGCATCTATCGGGGCCGCGTTGACAATTCAGCGCGGCCCTACTCTATTACGACTCCCTGTTGCTGGCCGCCGCCCGCACGCAGGTTTGAAGGACGCACCCCATGACCACTGCTCCAGCCATCGAACTCAAAGGCATATCAAAGGCCTTTGGCCCCGTGCAGGCCAACAAAGACATTTCGATCCGTGTCATGCCCGGTACGATCCATGGCATCATCGGTGAAAATGGCGCAGGCAAATCAACCCTGATGTCGATCCTCTACGGCTTTTACAAAGCGGATAAGGGCGAGATCTTTATTAGCGGCAAGAAGGCAAACATCACCGACAGTCAGGCTGCAATTGCCGCAGGCATCGGCATGGTGTTCCAGCACTTTAAACTGGTCGAGAATTTTACAGTTCTCGAGAATATCATTTTGGGCGCCGAGGATGGCCGCTTGCTCAAACCCTCCATCGCCAAGGCGCGGCGCACATTGATCGAGCTGGCCGATGACTATGGGCTGAACGTAGAGCCTGACGCGCTCATCCAAGATATCGGCGTCGGCATGCAGCAGCGTGTTGAGATCCTCAAAGCGCTTTACCGTCAGGCCGATATCCTCATTCTGGACGAGCCGACAGGCGTGCTCACCCCTGCCGAGGCGGACCAGTTGTTCCGCATACTTGACCGTCTGCGCGCCGAGGGGAAGACGATCATCCTGATCACCCATAAGTTGCGCGAAATTATGGACACCACCGATACCGTCAGCGTCATGCGGCGCGGTGAGATGACAGCGACGGTCAAGACCTCCGAGACCTCCCCCGCCGAGCTGGCCGAGCTTATGGTAGGCCGTAAGGTCCTGTTGCGCGTCGACAAAACACCTGCGCAGCCGGGTGCTGTTGTGCTGGAGATCAAAGACTTGCGCGTACGCGACGACAAGGACGTGGAGCGTCTCAAAGGCATCAGCCTTACCGTGCGCGCAGGCGAGGTGTTGGGCATCGCAGGGGTTGCCGGGAACGGCCAGTCAGAGCTGCTCGAAGTGCTGGGCGGCTATGCCGATGGCACGGGCAGCATCAGAGTAAACGGTCAGCCGCTTGATCTCACGGGCAAACGCTCCGACGGGCAATCGCGCCGTGCAAACGGCATCGCTCATGTGCCCGAGGATCGCCAGCGCGAAGGTCTGATCATGGACTTCTCCGCATGGGAAAATGTGGCCTTTGGCTATCACAACGATCCCGCCTACCGCTCTGGCATGCTGATGAACAATGCGGCAATCCGCGAAGATACCGAGGGCAAGATGGAGCGGTTTGACGTGCGCCCCCCTGACCCGAAGCTGAGCGCCAAGAACTTCTCCGGCGGAAACCAGCAAAAAATCGTCCTCGCCCGCGAGATTGAGCGCAACCCAGACTTGCTGCTCATCGGGCAGCCGACACGCGGCGTGGATATCGGTGCCATCGAATTCATTCACGAACAAATCGTCGCTCTGCGTGACAAAGGTAAGGCCGTGCTACTCGTCAGCGTCGAGTTGGACGAGATCATGGCGCTCAGCGACCGCATCGCCGTGATGTTCGACGGACATATCATGGGCGAACGCCTGCCATCCGAGACGGACGAGAAAGAGCTGGGCCTCATGATGGCAGGAATTACGGACACCGACACACCGCATAGCGTGGCGGAGATACAAGAGAACCTCGCCCACGCAGGCCATGGGGAGGCGACCTAGATGGATGTGATGCCAAAATGGGCCGAGGTGATCCTTGTGCCACTGATCTCCCTGCTGCTTGCGGCGATCCTGTCAGCTCTGGTCATCCTCGCCATTGGCGAAGACCCCGTTGCCGCGGTCAAGCTGATGGTCACGGGCGCGCTCGGGTCCAGCTATGGTTGGGGCTACACGCTTTATTACGCAACGAACTTTATGTTCACAGGGTTGGCCGTTGCCATCGCGTTTCACGCGCGCCTGTTCAACATCGGTGGTGAAGGTCAGGCCGCGTTAGGCGGTCTTGGGGTCGCACTCGCTTGTCTCTATATTCCATGGCCGCATTGGTCGCTTGCCTTGATTGGCGCTGCGCTTGCTGCGGGTCTGTTCGGGGCGGCATGGGCCGCGATCCCGGCCTATCTCCAAGCGAAACGGGGCAGTCATATCGTGATCACCACGATCATGTTCAACTTTATCGCAGCCTCCCTGCTCAACTATGTGCTGGTCAACGTGCTGCGCCCAAAAGGGTCGATGGACCCCGCCACCGCGCGCTTTCCCGAGGCCGTGCATTTACCAACGCTGCATGAGTTGCTAGCCCCTTTTGGGATCGCCTTTTCTAAATCCGCGCCTGCCAATGTCTCGCTTCTGGTTGCGGTCGCGGCCTGTATCTTTCTGTGGTTTCTGATCTGGCGCACGCGTCTGGGGTACGAAATCCGCAGCTTTGGTAATTCTGAATCAGCCGCAAAATATGCAGGCATGCCACCCTTCAAGATCATCATGGTTACGATGATGATCTCGGGTGCGCTGGCCGGTATGATGGCAATAAACAATGTCATGGGCGAAGCCGAGCGTTTGGTCCTCAACTCCGTGGAAGGCGCAGGTTTCATCGGAATCGCGGTGGCGCTGATGGGCCGCTCGCACCCCTTGGGCGTTTTCATCGCCGCGATCCTCTTCGGGTTCTTGTATCAAGGCGGGGCCGAGCTTGCGCTTTGGACAACCATCCCGCGCGAACTCATCGTTGTGATCCAAGCGCTCGTGATCCTCTTCACTGGTGCACTCGATAACATGGTGCGCATGCCGCTTGAGCGGCTTTTCCTCGCTCTGCGTAATCGCAAGGAGGTGTAGATCATGGATATGTATCTCACCCTCCTCCAGCTTTTGGACTCCACCGTGCGCCTCGCCACGCCGCTGCTGCTGGCCTGTCTCGCGGGCCTCTACTCCGAACGCGCAGGGATTTTCGACATCGGCCTTGAGGGCAAGATGCTGGCCGCTGCCTTCTTCTCCGCCGCCATCGCTGCGATCACCGGAAACGCCTGGGTTGGGCTCATGGCGGGGATTGGTGCATCGCTGGTGCTCAGCGCCATCCATGGCATCGCATCCATTACCTTTCGCGGAAACCAGCTTATCTCGGGCGTCGCGATCAACTTTCTTGCGGCGGGCATGACCGTTCTGATTGCCCAAGCGTGGTTTAAGCAGGGGGGCCGCACGCCCTCGCTCATCGGAAATGGCCGATTCGAGCCGATCACCCTACCCTTTGCCGAAGCACTCCGCGACGTTCCGATCCTCGGACCGCTGTATTATGAGCTGATCTCGGGCCACTCCATCCTAGTCTACGTCGCATTTGCCGCCGTGCCATTTACATGGTGGCTCTTGTTCCGCACCCGCTTTGGCCTGCGCCTGCGCGCCGTGGGCGAGAACCCCGCAGCGGTGGATACGGCGGGTGTATCAGTCGTGGGCCTACGTTTTGCTGCAGTCGGTATTTGCGGCATTCTGTGCGGTATTGCGGGCGCGTACCTCAGCACCGCGCTCCAAGCGGGCTTTGTCAAAGACATGTCGGCAGGGCGTGGATTCATAGCACTCGCAGCACTTATCTTTGCCAAATGGCGCCCTTGGCACGCCCTCTATGCGACACTGCTGTTCGGCCTGTTTGGCGCATTGGAGACACGCCCCGACATTATCGAGCAAGTGATTGGCATCAAAGTGCAAGGCCAGCTCCTCGCCGCGCTCCCCTATGTCATGACTGTAATCATCCTTGCTGGATTTGTCGGAAAAGCCATTCCACCCCGCGCCGGAGGGGAGCCATACGTCAAGGAAAGATAAGTCCAGATTACATCAACTAATGAGTCCTCCTTTTTAGATCATTGATTTTGAAACCACGGCAGCCTAAGGAAACCTATGCAAATCTATCTGCCAATTGCCGAAGTATCGGTTAACGCCTTCCTTCTTTTGGGCCTGGGCGGAATTGTGGGCATTTTGTCAGGCATGTTTGGCGTCGGCGGCGGCTTCTTAATGACGCCATTGCTGTTCTTTATCGGCATCCCGCCTGCGGTTGCTGTCGCGACTGAAGCTAACCAGATCGTTGCGTCTTCCTTCTCCGGCGTGCTTGCCCACTTCAAGCGAAAAACAGTGGATCTCAGGATGGGCACGGTCCTCCTGATTGGCGGCCTTGTGGGTGCTGCACTCGGTGTCTACGTCTTCAACATTCTCAAGGCGCAGGGCCAGGTCGATCTACTGGTCAAGCTTTGCTATGTGATATTCCTCGGCGTCATCGGCGGGTTGATGTTCTTCGAGAGCCTCAATGCAATCCGCAATGTGAAAAAGGGCAAAGCGCCCAAGCGCAAGAAGCACAACTGGATTCACGGCCTCCCGCTCAAGATGCGCTTTCGCGTGTCTGGTCTCTATATCTCCGTCATCCCACCGCTGATTGTCGGTGTGCTGGTCGGTATTCTCGCTGCAATTATGGGTGTCGGTGGCGGATTTGTCATGGTGCCTGCCATGATCTATCTGCTGGGTATGCCGACCAAAGTGGTTGTGGGCACCTCCCTGTTCCAGATCATTTTCGTGACTGCCTTTACCACAATGCTGCATGCCACGACGAACTATACAGTTGATATCGTGCTCGCCGTTCTACTGCTTGTCGGTGGTGTGATCGGCGCACAGGTCGGCACGCGCATTGGGGTCAAGATGAAGGCAGAGCAACTGCGCATCCTGCTCGCAATGATGGTCCTCGTCGTCTGCGGCAAGCTGGCACTCGAGCTGCTCCTACAACCAGCCGAATTGTACTCCATCATCTCAGCAGGAGGTCACTGATGCGCCGCCTGATTTTGTCTCTGGCGCTCTGCCTCGCAGCTCTGCCCGCCGCCGCTGAAGAGGTCGTTCTGGGCCTGAGCAGTGACACCGTTTCCATCAATACCAACTTTGACGGCTCCGAAATCCTCATCTTCGGCGCGGTCAAACGCGACGCCCCCTTCCCGTCAGAGCCGCGCATGCAGGTGATCGTCACCGTCTCCGGTCCGTCAGAACCTGTGACTGTGCGCCGCAAAGAAAAGAAGTTTGGCATCTGGGTGAATACCGATGCCGTCGAAATTGACAGCGCGCCCAGCTTTTATGCCGTCTCAACCAGTACCCTGCTGGGCCTGTCGCTGTCCGAGACCGAAGACGTGCGCCACCGTGTCTCGATCCCGCGCGCAATCCGTTCTGTGGACGCGCCCGATAATATCTCCAACAGCAAAACTTTTACCGAAGCGCTGATCCGGATCAAATCTAAGTCGAACCAATACCAGCTCAATGAAGGCACCGTGAGCCTTGACGAGCAAACGTTGTTTCGCACCTCGATCGCCCTGCCTGCTGCCCTCACTGAGGGTGACTATAAGACCCGTATTTTTCTCACCCGCAGCGGTGATGTCGTCGCACAATACGAGACAAGCATCTACGTGCGCAAAGTCGGGATGGAACGGTGGCTTTTCACGCTGAGCCGTGAGCAAGCGTTCCTGTATGGCCTCTTGTCACTTACCATCGCTATTTTCGCAGGCTGGGGTGCCTCTGCGATCTTTACTCTGTTCCGCCGCTAGGGCGCGGGGCTAGCCACGGCCCAGATAGGGCATCTTGGTCGCCATTACTGTCATAAACGGTACATTCGCGCTCAACGGCAGCTGCGCCATATGAAACACCGATTGCGCCGCATGGCCCACATCCATCGTGTGCATGTCCGGATTGCTAGCCTTCAAGCCTGTCACGATCGCACTCTCAGCATTGCCGATATCGATCTGCCCCGCCGTGATGTCAAAGGGCCGCCCGTCCAGCGCCAGTGACTTGGTCAACCCCGTTATCGCATGTTTGGTGGTCGTATAACAAACGGACCCCTCACGCGGCGTGTGCGCCGAAATCGATCCGTTGTTGATGATCCGCCCCCCACGCCCCGCCTTGCGCATCGCACCAAAAGCCAGGCGCGCGGCGATGAACATGCCATTCAGATTTACGTTTAAAACCTGCGCCCAATCGTCCAGTGCAATCTCGTCAATCGGCGCAGACGGCCCAAACATGCCCGCATTGTTAAAGAGCACATCCACCTCACCAAACGCCGCAAAGGCATCCGCCATAGCCGCCGCATCCGTGACATCTGCGGGCAAGATCACCGCATGCTCGTGCCCCTCGGCAACCTGCGCCAACAACTCCGCACGCCGCGCGATCAGCCCCACACGCCAGCCATTCTCAAGAAAAAATTCCGCCGTAGTACGGCCGATGCCAGAGCTGGCTCCCGTGATCAAAATGGACTTCATCCCAATTCCTCCTCAGTCGGGTCAAGCGTCAGCGTTGCCGCAGGCGCCGCCCGTAAATCATCAACATTCAACGCATAGGTCGGCGTGGACAGGCGGTTCCGCACCACCCAGATCAGCCTGTTTTGCGCGCGTGTAATCGCAACGTAGGCAAGCCGCTTCCACAACGGCTGTCCCGCTTCCATTCGCCCCATGCGTGCTGCGGCGTAGAGATCAGGCGCAAACACCTGCACTGTGTCCCACTGGCTGCCTTGCGCTTTATGAATCGTCACGGCTGCACCATGCAGAAACGTCGCCCCCATCCCCGCAGCAAAAGGGATGAACGGCTCTTCCTCGTCAGGTTTCTCGATCTTCACAATGCTCGCAGCACTCACCTGCGGGTCCTCCGCCCCCATCACATGCAGACGTGAGAACCCCGGTTTGCGCCCCGCGCCCAGATAGACGACCTGCGCCCCTTTGATCAGGCCACGCGCTTCAAGGTCGAGCCGCTTCTTGCGATGCTTGAGCGGCAGTTCAATACCGTCACAGATCAGCGGCTCCCCTTCGATCAGCGCGTCCTCTGGCGCACCATGCACGCGGCGAAACGCATTGATAAGCCGGATGCGCGTGGCATTGCGCCAGACCAGCACAGGGCTGCGCGCCATCAGATCCACCTCAACCCGTTGGCCCCAAACAACACGCTCATCGCGTTTCGAGGCATCTTCTACCATCCGCTCGAACTGCTCGAACCCAATATCGGGATCGGCAAGCGCATGGGCCAAATCAAGGATCGGATTGTCTGCTTCTTGCCGGAAAATCCGGTTCAGGTTCATCACGCGCTTTTCGGGCAGTTTCTCGAACACCATCGTGCCCGACTGCCCCACAGGCGCCAACTGTGCGGGATCACCAAACAACAGCAGCGTGGGAAAAATTTCTTTGAGGTCTTCGAATTGCTTATCATCCAGCATCGAGGATTCATCAACAAACCCGATGTCCAAAGGCTCCTCGCGCCGTTTCCAGCCAGTGATGAAATCACTTCCGCGCAAGCCTGCGGCGGCCAGCGCACCGGGAATAGACTTATTATTCGCGTAAAATGCCTGCGCACGGTCGAGTGCTATCTCAGTTAATCCCTCAACATCCACAGGCCGCTCGCCGTTTCCGGCCAGCCACTCTGCGATGCGCTCGTATTCGGGATCATAAACAGGCGTATAAAGGATGCGGTGGATCGTCGTCGCAGGGACCCCGCGCAGGCGCAGGACGCTCGCCGCCTTGTTCGTAGGCGCAAGGATCGCCAGCGTGCGTTTATCCTTACGCTTCTTACTCTCATAATCGCCCGAAACGATATCGACCCCCGCCTGCTCCATAGCTTTGTACAACTCCGCCAGCAGCAGCGTCTTGCCCGATCCCGCCTTACCCGTCACCGCCATCACCTGATGTTTGGTACCCTTGGGCGGCATCAAAAGATCGTCCGCAAGGCTCACCCCCGCGGATTGCAGCATTGCGCAAACAGCATCATGTGCTGCGGCCTGATCGTCGGAATATGTAAGCTCTGTTGTCATGAAAGGACATTATGCGCAGAGCCGCGCAGGGGCCAGAGGCGTTCAGGCGCTGGCGGCGAATTCTGCAACTGGAGCCTCACCAAATGCGCGATCAAACCACGCCCGACTTTGTGCTGGCGTTATCTGCGCGCGCCCGGCCACCCGCCTCTGCGCCTCTTCGTCGAACGCCCAAAGGCCTACGCTGATCTGCTCACACCCCTCCTCCGTACTACCCAAAATTTCGGGAGATGAGCCTACGCGTTTGTAAATCCGTACCATGCGCGCATCAAAAACGCCCACGAAATGGCACACACCAAAACCGTTCATCAATTCACCACCTCCCAGCATAAGGGCTGCCGCCACATTCGCCCCCTGCCCCGGCGCCATGCAAAACCGTGTGCATTCCCAAATGAGCGGACTGCGGATCGGTGCATCAATCAGATGACCAAAGTGATCGTTCAACATCACAGGGCCGGTTGTCGGCAAAAATCGGGTCGAGCCGCCATGTCCGCCGTTCGACGTTTCCCAAATCACATAAAGTGGGTTCAGCGCGTCATACTCGTCGCGCTCATGTCCCTTTGCATCCACGGATACATCCCATCCAAGCCGCGTTTTGAATTGATCTGCACGGTGCGTGAACATCTCATCCGCAAGGCGTGGAAATTGGTCAAGTTGGTCGGCATATAGATATCGCAGCATTCAAAAGGTCCCCATGGCATCAAGATGATGACATAAGAAGTATCTCTGAAGTGGTTAACACCATTACTACGCAGGGCACGCCCATCCAAGGAAACGCGCAACATGATGATATTAAAGCTCTAAACCACGATCAATCCACGGCTCATCGCGCGTGCAACGGCATGTGTCGTGTTCAATGCGCCCAGTTTATACCGCGCACTCTCGATATAAACACGCAAAGTATGCTCGGAAATCGACAGTGAATTGGCAACTTGTGCACGGCTATAACCGATCGCCAAAAGGGTCATCGCATCAACCTCGCGCGGTGACAGTGCTTGTGATTGCTCCGGCTGCCTGTCCGGCTCGAACTCCAATGCTTTTTCATTAAAGTAATGCGCAATAAGGATAAGCTCGCTGCGATGCTCTTGGGTAAACTTGGCCCATGTCCCATCGTCACAGCTGTGGTTAACTGTGAACAGGGCAAACTGCCCTTTCGGCCCACGGATCGGCACCGAGAAACCTTGATTGCCAACCCCGTACTCGACCGAGGCCTGCAAAAATGCCCGCGCAGCCTTGCTCGACCAGTCCAGCCGTTTCCAGTCAACAGGATGAAATCGCTGGAAACATCCCTGAATAACAGGGTCAATCCTCAAATAGTTTTCAGCAACATATTTCTGCTGCCATTCGTCCGAATAGGTGCCACAACCGTATTGGTCCCCGCTCGAATCCACCCAGTGATACACCAGATGATCCACATCATAACAATCCCTCAGCGCTTCCGAGACGCGCTGCATCCCCTCAAGCGTGTCGGCCTGCTCCAACGAGGACAGTATGCCCTCCAGTTTGATCTGTTTTCCCGACATCTATCTGCTTCGCAGACCTCTCATCCCTAGAGGCGATCTCGGCCATGGCGATAATTGCAGTATCATCAAGCTGCTCTGCCAACTGAGGCAGCGCATTAGCTTCGGCAAAACTGCGCAAGTCGGCGAGAACGTCTAATACCCAATCACTTCGCATACCAATGTTCCCTCTAAAGTAGTTAATGAGATCTTAATTCTACCATAACATGTATTAAAACTCCTCATCAATTCACAAATTCTCCCTCCCCAGATATAGGGAGGGAAACAGTCTCAACCCATTGATCGCATTGAACCGGTTTCAGAAACGTAAACGCCCCGCGAATTGCATCAGCGATTCGCGGGGCGTTTAGGTCTTGTGTGTTAGCGCAGCAGTTTACTTGCGCGCATCCAATGCGTCTTCAAGCGTGCGCAAACCGGTCTTTGGCGCCTGAACCAGCACTGCCATGTTGCCTGGCTTATGCTCGTTCCGCATCATCTTCATATGCGCTTCTGGCAAGTCGCTCCACGCGAATACTTCGGACATGCACGGGTCAAGTCGGCGTTCCAACATCAGCTTGTTGGCGGCAGATGCCTGCTTGAGGTGGGCAAAGTGTGATCCCTGAAGGCGCTTCTGGTGCATCCACATATAGCGCACGTCAAAGGTACAGTTAAATCCGGTCGTACCGGCACAAATCACAACCATCCCGCCCTTTTTCACAACAAGGCTCGACACAGGAAAGGTGCTCTCGCCGGGGTGTTCAAACACCATGTCGACGTTGACGCCCTTGCCCGTAATCTCCCAAATCGCCTTGCCGAATTTACGCGCTTCTTTGAGCCATGTATTATACTCGTCCGTGTTCACGGTGGGCATCTGGCCCCAGCAGTTGAAATCCTTGCGGTTGATCACACCCTTGGCGCCCAAATCCATCACAAACTGGCGCTTGCTCTCGTCCGAGATGACGCCAATCGCGTTTGCACCCGCAGTGTTGATCAACTGGATCGCATAGGAGCCGAGACCGCCAGACGCACCCCAGACAAGAACATTCTGGCCGGGCTTCAAATCATGCGGCTCATGGCCGAACAACATCCGGTAGGCCGTCGCAAGTGTCAGGGTATAACACGCGCTCTCTTCCCACGTCAGGTGCTTGGGGCGCGGCATCAACTGCTGGCTTTGTACGCGTGTGAACTGCGAAAAGGAGCCGTCTGCTGTCTCATAGCCCCAAATGCGCTGACTAGGAGAGTACATCGGGTCGCCGCCGTTGCATTCCTCGTCATCGCCATCATCCTGATTGCAATGCACGACAACCTCGTCGCCGACCTTCCAACGCGTCACACGGTCACCAACGGCCCAAACAATGCCCGCGGCATCTGATCCCACAATCGCGTAATCTTCTTTATGGACGTCAAAAACAGACATCGGCTGGCCCAGCGCCGCCCAAACGCCATTATAATTAACGCCTGCCGCCATAACGAGGATCAGCACGTCCTGACTGCCCAGCTCCGGCACATCAACAACTTCCTTAAGCATCGCCGTATCCGGATTACCTTGCCGCTCACGGCGGATCACCCAACCATGCATTTTCTTTGGCACGTATCCCATGGGTGGTATCTCACCCATGTCATAAAGATCTTTCTCAGGTGCTTCGTATTGCGCGATTGTTGTATCTAGTGCCATGTCGCCCTCCTGCGGGAATAAGGGATGCCGCAGCGCGGAACGGCGGCTCTCAACGATTTGAGTAAGCGGGCGCACGCAACATTGCAACCTCTAGAGCCGCATTTTTGTAACTTTATGACCCCGCAGGTGCAGAAATTTCCCTCGCAGCCGCAGCATTGTCAGGACTTAGGTCTTTAGGAAGGTAATGCTTGATCGAATTGGCATAGAATTGTGTTGCGGTCTGCTGGCCTTCTATGATGTGCCATGCGCCGTCACGCTCCTCTATCAGGCCATGCTGCACCATGTGCCCACAAGCACGCGCAAGCTCACCCGACACATCATCACTATCCATAACAATGCTCTTGGCGGGCATCAGGGCCAAGAGCTCGGCCACAACGGCCTCCAGCGCTACAGTATCGAGTGGACCGCGCAGGCACAGCGCCGTGGCCACCAACGGCACCCCCAGCACCGGCATTACCGCTTCGATCCGCGACATAAGGAGCTCTGACAGTCCGAGTACATTCTCAACCTTGCCATACTCCCGCAGGCTCACTGGTTCGCCAAAGGCAACAGCAGCGGTGCCAAACCGCGTGTCATACCGGCGCAGACGTCTCCAAAACTTGCGCAAAATGAACGCCACAACAACCGAGACACGCGCGCCAAAACGGCGGTCGCCGCGCGCATGCGCGGCAATCAACACGCGATCCTCCAGCACCCGGTCATAGTTGATCGCCACAGGCACAAATACGATGTCACGCGCGCCGTCAGGGTCAAACCCGTCCACCAAGTAGCTGAGCAAGCCCACCTTGGGCGGCTGCAATGCCCCCGTAAGGCTCAGGCCCCCCTCGGGATAGAACGCCTGCGTATCACCGCCATTGGTCGCCATTTGCACATACCGCGACAGCACCTTGCGGTAGAGTGCCCCGCGCGAATGGCGGCGAATAAAATACGCCCCCCAAAGCCGAATGAGCGAGGACAAAGGCCAGACCCGCGCCCATTCCCCCACCGCATAAGAAAGTGTCGAGGTCTTCGACGCCAGATAGGTGACGAGCACATAGTCCATGTTGCTGCGATGGTTCATCACAAACACGGCAGTCGAATCCTTTGGGATCGTCGCAAAGACTTCATCGTTCTGTTCAGCCGTGCGTATCCGGTAGACCGACTCAGCCAGCAGCTTGGCAACCCGCATCGCAAAACTGAAATAAGCAAAGGCAGAGAAACTTGGCACGATTTCGCCGGCATATTCGCGCGCCTTTTGGAACGCCACATTCTCAGGCACGTTATTCGCTTCAGCATAAAGTGCAATCTCGCGCGATACTTCCGGGTCATAGACCAACCGCTGGATCATATCATAACGACGCGCCAGCTTGAACGGCTGTATGGGCCGCTTGAGCCGTGTGTTGAGCCGTTCCACAGCCTTCTCGAACCGCCGCCGGAAAAACCAGCGCACGGAAGGCAGTAGAAAGTGGCTAAGCGCCGTCACCGCTGCAAACAGCAAGATCAGCACAAAGAGCCAAAGCGGAAGGGTCACGGTCTGCATCATGGCCCATACCCTTGCAGCGGTGGCACATAAGAACAATAACTAACTCACCAAAACGAGGCTACAAATGACCGCTTTCACGCTAACTTCAGGCTTCTCCGACGTCGAGCGTTCGACCGTTGCACGGCTCTACTGGTCCGCCTTCTCCGCCAAACTGGGTCGCATCTTGGGGCCGGACCCACAGGCGCTGACCTTCTTTGCCCAAATCATCACACCCGAATTTGCCATTACCGCACGCGACACAACCGGTACGGTCATCGGCGTCGCAGGGTTCAAGACGTCAAAAGGTGCGCTTACCGGTGGCGGCCTGCGCGATATTGCGCAGCACTACGGCTGGCTCGGCGCACTTTGGAGAGGACCGCTGCTCTCCCTGTTAGAAAGGGACTTGGAGGAAGACACTCTTCTGATGGACGGTATTTGCGTCGATGCCTCTGCGCGCGGTCTCGGCGTTGGCACGGCTTTATTGGACGCGATCAAGGTTGAGGCCGCCGCGCGGGACCTCCGCCACGTCCGCCTCGATGTGATCGACATCAACCCGCGCGCCCGCGCTCTTTATACGCGCGAAGGGTTCGTCGCAGGGCCGCCCCAGAACCTCGGCCCTCTGCGCCTGCTGTTCGGCTTTTCCAGTTCCACACCTATGACATGGACCGTATAAAGCAGATGCCGCAATGCAGCGAATTGACACTGCATGAAAGTTTCTTATATCTACCCCGTAACGCAAGATTATTGCTTACCTGATTCAGAAAGGCCCGCCATGACCGATGCCCCCAAGAAAGACCGCCCTTGGCTCATCCGCACCTATGCGGGCCACTCCACTGCCAAAGCCTCCAACGAGCTGTACCGCAACAACTTGGCCAAGGGTCAGACGGGTCTGTCCGTGGCTTTCGACCTGCCCACGCAGACCGGTTACGATAGTGACCATATCCTCAGCCGTGGCGAAGTGGGCAAAGTTGGCGTGCCCGTCGGCCACCTTGGTGACATGCGTGACCTCTTTGACAACATCCCGCTGGAACAGATGAACACCTCTATGACGATCAACGCGACCGCCCCATGGCTGTTGTCGCTCTATATCGCCGTGGCCGAAGAGCAGGGTGCGGACGTGTCGCAGCTACAAGGCACCGTGCAGAACGATCTGATTAAGGAATACCTCTCGCGTGGCACATACATCTGCCCGCCTGCCCCGTCGCTCAAGATGATCGCGGACGTGGCCGAGTATTGCTATACGTCCGTGCCAAAATGGAACCCAATGAACGTTTGCTCCTACCACCTACAAGAGGCCGGTGCGACGCCAGAGCAGGAGTTGTCCTTTGCTCTCGCCACTGCAACCGCCGTTCTTGACCAGCTGCGCCCCCGCGTAGCCGAAGAAGACTTCCCCGCCCTTGTGGGCCGCATCTCATTTTTTGTGAATGCAGGCATCCG
>RCNE010000989.1_pt1 | contig 15444 bp, 10 predicted proteins | sample 2041361 | NCBI WGS metagenome assembly RCNE01 (sample SAMN09708229, study PRJNA481090) | Marine sediment metagenome, whole genome shotgun sequencing project.
TATAGGCATCTGGTCCAACAACAAGATCAACAATTTGTTCTTCTTCTAAAAATTTAGATTTCAGGCGTTCAGCCATACAGCCCAATACACCAACTTTCATTGATGGATTTTTCTTTTTCACCTTGTTATAATATTGTAAGCGTTTGCGAATTGTTTGTTCAGCTTTGTCTCTAATAGAACAGGTATTTACCAATACTAAATCGGCCTCTTCGAGTTGTTGCGTAGTATTAAAGCCTTCTTTAGCTAATATAGAAGCTACAATTTCACTGTCGTTCATATTCATTTGACAGCCATAACTTTCTATAAATAACTTTTTCTTATTTTCTTTTACTTGTTCGGTAACTAAGGATAGGCCTTGTTTTTTTTCTTCAATAACTTTTTCTACACTCATATTCAAAATTGAGGTGCAAATATACAACCAAAATCTAAAGCGTATGACATTTTGGCAGAAAATTAATGTGTTTCAAAAGTATCAAAATCAATTTGTACTAATAAAAAATAATATATTCGAAAGTATAGTATTGAACGCAACGTTTTTAGAAATTCACTATCTAGTTATGTAGACACTTAAATAAGTTAGCTCATGAAAACAAAAATGATTTTAGCCATTGCATTATTAATTTTTACTTTACCGTCGTGCGATAATGATGGTGATTATCAATTAGTCAATATAGCAACTGCAAAGTTTATGACTTTAGAGGCTCTAAGGTCATCGGTGGAAATTACCACGCCCGTTCCAATTGATACATCAGGAAAAATTTATGCCTACAAAAAATTAGTATTGGTAAATGACATTGATAAAGGGATTCATATTATTGATAATGATGACCCTAAAAATCCTAAAAAAGTTGCTTTTATAAAAATAATTTCGAACAAAGATATGGAAATTAAAGGTGATTATTTATATGCCGATAGCCTAATGGATTTGCTTGTTTTTGATATTTCTGATATTGATAATATAACAGAAGTAGCTAGGCTTAAAGATGTGTTTCCAGCCTACGTACCTGTGCCATTTATAGAAGATTTACTTGTAGATTACGGCGATTATAATTATAACCCAGACGATATATTGATTGGTTGGGATATTACACAACAAAGAAGAACTATTGAGGAAATAAATAATATGAATAACAGGGATATTTTAAATGATGTTGTTTTTGCAGAAGCAAATACAACCACCGGTCAAGGAGGATCTTTAGCCAGATTTAAAATTGTTGATGATTATTTATACGCTGTGGACAACCATAGCATTCATGTTTTTAATATTGATAACCTTGAAAACCCTCAACAATTGCCTGCGGTTTTTGCCGGATTTGATATAGAAACAATTTTTAACAGAGGAGATCATCTGTTCTTGGGAAGTATGAGTGGAATGTTTATTTTTGATATTACATCACCTTCTAATCCTCAATTTGTTTCAGAATTTCAACACGGTACAGCTTGTGATCCGGTTGTAGTTGATAATGATTATGCATATATTACATTGCGAGCAGGAAATTTATGTGGAGCTTTAGACAGTAGTCTTCTAATTGTTGATATAAGCGATCTAAATGATCCAAAACTTAAAAAATCGTATTTGATGGACAATCCCTATGGTTTAGGAATTAAAGATGACTTACTTTTTATATGTGATGGAACTTCAGGGTTGAAGGTTTATAATAAGACGAATGTTGAAGATCTTCAATTAGTTGATCAATTTGAAAACATAAATACCTTTGATGTTATACCTTTGGATGATCATTTATTAATGATTGGAAGAGATGTTTTATATCAATATACATATACTGATGAAGGAATAAGCTTATTAAGTCAATTTTCTTTAAATTAGAATTTTAAAACTCTTTTTTAAAACCACTCCTAAATGAGTGGTTTTTCTCTTTAAGATTGAATTATTTAAAGGCATTAAAAAAATTCTATATACTTTTGCAAACTTAAAATCGTTGTTGAACTTTAATCTTGGTCGATTAATACTTCACATAAAAAATTGGATTAAATGGCAAAAAATTTAGTAATAGTAGAGTCACCTGCAAAGGCAAAAACCATCGAAAAATTTTTAGGTAAAGACTTTCAAGTAGAGTCTAGTTATGGGCATATAGCCGATTTACCATCCAAAGAATTAGGTGTAAATGTAGATGGCGATTTTATGCCTCAATATAGTGTATCATCAGATAAGAAGGCTATTGTAAAAAAACTAAAAGATCTAGCGAAGAAAGCTGATATAGTTTGGTTGGCTAGTGATGAGGATCGTGAAGGAGAAGCTATTGCTTGGCATTTATTTAAGCAACTAAAGTTAGATGATAAAAAGACAAAGCGTATTGTTTTTCATGAAATTACAAAGACTGCGATACAAAAAGCTGTAGAGAATCCACGTTCGATTGATTACGATTTAGTAGATGCTCAACAAGCACGTAGAGTATTAGATAGAATAGTAGGATACGAATTATCACCTGTATTATGGCGTAAAGTAAAAGGTGGACTTTCTGCAGGTCGTGTACAATCAGTTTCTGTTCGATTAATTGTAGAGCGTGAACGCGAAATACAAAGTTTTAACCCCGTGGCTTCTTATAGAATTGATGCTGAATTTTCGAATGAAGCAGGTCAATCATTCAAAGCTAAATTACCAAAAACATTTTCAACTAAAGAAGAAGCATATCAATTCTTAGAAAAAAATGCGAGCGCTAATTTTAAGGTTTCAGATTTAGAAAAGAAACCAGCTAAAAAATCACCGGCGGCACCATTTACGACATCAACGTTGCAACAAGAAGCTTCTCGTAAATTATATTTCTCAGTAAGTAAAACCATGAATATGGCGCAAAGGCTATATGAAGCTGGGTTGATAACCTATATGAGAACTGATAGTGTTAACTTATCGAATGAAGCTAGAAATGGGGCTAAAGAATCAATTATTGAATCTTACGGAAACGATTTTCATAAAGAACGAAAATTTAAAAGCAAAGCTAAAGGTGCTCAGGAAGCTCACGAAGCGATACGACCTACAAATTTTGCAGTACAAACTGCTGGTTTAGAATACGATCAAGTACGATTATACGAGTTAATTTGGAAACGTGCCATTGCTTCACAAATGAGCGATGCCCAATTAGAACGTACTAACGTGAGAATAGAAGCGTCAAAGCATAATCAAATATTTACTGCTAATGGAGAGGTTATAACTTTTGAAGGATTTTTAAAAGTATATCTAGAAGGTACAGACGACGAAGATACGGCTGAACAAGAAGGAATGTTGCCTGCAATGAAAGTAAATGAAACATTACTAAATACATATATTACAGCTACAGAGCGCTATTCTCGTGCTCCATATAGATATACAGAAGCTTCTTTAGTAAAGAAATTAGAAGAACTTGGTATAGGTAGACCGTCAACTTATGCACCGACAATTTCTACAATTCAAAATAGAAAATATGTAGAAAAAGGTGCGGTAGAAGGTGTTGAACGTAAGTATACACAGTTAGTTTTAAAAGACGGAGGAATTGACGATAATAGATTAACTGAAAAAGTAGGTTCTGACAAAGGAAAATTAGTACCAACTGATATTGGTATGATTGTAACCGATTTTTTAGTAAATCATTTTAAAAGTATTTTAGACTATAATTTTACTGCTAGTGTAGAAAATCAGTTTGATGATATTGCAGATGGAAAAGAAAATTGGACGGATGTAATGAAAGCATTCTATAAAGATTTTCATCCAAAAGTAGTAGACGTACAAGAAAATGCCGAAAGAGAATCAGGCGAACGTATTTTAGGAAAAGACCCAAAGTCAGGTAAACAAGTAAGCGTGCGTCTAGGTAAATTTGGGCCTATGGTACAAATGGGAACCGTAGATGATGAAGAAAAACCAACGTTTGCAAGTTTATCACCAGATCAACAATTGAACACCATCACTTATGAAGAAGCAATGGATTTGTTTCAGCTTCCAAAAAATATAGGTACATATAAAGGAGAAGAGCTACTAGTTAACAATGGTCGATTTGGACCTTATGTTAAATATGGTGACAAATTTGTTTCCTTACCAAAAGGAAAAGATCCTTTAAGTGTTGAACTTGATGAAGCTATAGTGCTTATAAAAGAGAAGGAAGAAGCCGATGCTCCTATATATATGTATAAAGAATTACCTGTACAAAAAGGAAAAGGGAGATTTGGTCCATTTATTAAATGGAACAATATGTTTATTAACGTGAACAAAAAGTATGATTGGGATAATTTATCTGATGCTGAAATTATTGAGTTAATTGAAACAAAAATCCAAAAAGAGATAGATAAGGTTGTCCATAATTGGGAAAGTGAAGGTATACGAGTAGAAAAAGCACGTTGGGGCAGACACAATATTTTAAAAGGTAAAATAAAAATTGAATTGCCTAAAACAGTCGATGCGGTTAAGTTAACGCTAGATGAGGTGAAGGATATGATTGCCAAGAAAGCTCCGAAGAAAAAAGCTGCCAAAAGAAAAACAACCAAGAAAAAATAATTTTTTAAGCAATAAGACCATATTTAAATTATGAGTTTTGAAATTCTGTTGCCAGTTGAAGACGCTATTGTAGCGCATACTGCTTTGTTATCTGAGCAATCATTAGGTAAAAACATCAATATACATTCTAAACAGCAGGGTTTACCAGAAACTGAAATAGCTCAATTAGCTATTATAGGTGTTTTAGAAGATAGAAATACAGTTGATAATTTCGGTTCAGGTAATAATTTAAGCGAGATACGTAAAAATTTATACGAACTATATAATGGTAATTGGTTTGCAAATATCATCGATCTTGGTAATATTCCGAAAGGCAATGAGGTAGAAGACACTTATTTCGCACTCAAAGAAATTTTAACTACGCTTATCAAAAAAAATATCATACCCATTATTATAGGTGGAGGTCAAGATTTAACGTATGCTAATTATAGGGCGTATGATAACTTAGAGCAAACGGTAAACTTAGCGGTAATTGATAATAAATTCGATTTAGGTAATCTAGAAGAAGATATAACATCAGAATCCTACCTAAGTAAGATTGTGATGGAAAAACCAAATAATCTATTCAATTTTAGTAATATTGGATATCAGACTTTTTTCAATTCACAAGAAGAAATTGATTTGTTATCAAAACTTCATTTTGATGCGTTTCGATTAGGTGAAGTTGCGGGTAATGTGAAACTGGTAGAGCCCATCATGAGAGATGCCGATATTGTAAGTATAGATATTGGTGCTATTCGAAGAACGGAAGCGCCAGCAAATAATAATGCTGCACCAAACGGATTTTACGGAGAAGTCATTTGTGCCATTTCGAGATATGCAGGCATTAGTGATAAAGTATCTTCATTTGGTATTTATGAATATAATGAGAAGTTTGATGACCAAGATCAAACAGCACAATTAATAGCTCAAATCATTTGGTATTTTATCGAAGGTTATAACTTTAGAACCAATGAATACCCATTTACTTCAAAAAAAGACTACAAAAAATACATAGTACTGGTAGAAGACACTACAATAAATTTCTTCAAAAGTAACAAAAGCGACCGTTGGTGGATGGAAGTTGTTCACGAGAATAATAAATTACCAAAGCGCACGTTAATACCATGTACCTACGATGATTATTTAATGGCGGGAAATCAGGTTATTCCAGAAAGATGGTGGAAAACTTTCAGAAAATTAAATTAGTTATACACTAAAGAGATTTTTTTGACGTTCTTAAAGTGATCTCGGTCGAAATTAATTATTTTCGCGGGCTAAAATTAGAAACAAACAAATTAGTATTACTCCCTTTACGGAGAATGTAAATTTTTATTTATGAGAAAATTAACCGTATATTTTTTATTGATAGCAGCTGTAGTTTTATCGAGTTGTGGTTCAAGCGACAAAGGTGAATTAACCGGAGTTAGATCGAAGAAGAAATTTTTCCCTGAAAAACCACTAGGAATGACTTTAATTCCTGGAGGTGCTTTTACAATGGGTAAAGTAGATGAGGATGTTGCTGGAGCTTTAAATACTCCGTCACGTACTGTAACTGTGAGACCATTTTATATGGACGAAACAGAAATTACCAATGCTGAATATAGAGAGTTTGTTGTAAGAGTTAGAGATTCTATTGTAAGAACTCAATTAGCTTTATTAGCAGAAGAGCAAGGTTATGGTGCTGAAAGTGCTGACCTTGAAGGAGGAGCACAAGGTGGAGGCGGAGACGCTGAAGGGATTCAAAAGTATAAATTTGCTGAACCAGATACTACTGCCAACGTATATTATAAGTATATGATGGACAATTACGGTAGTTTAGGTGATTTAAATTCTCCTACAGAAGGTAAAGCTTTGAACTGGGATGTAGAATTAATTTGGGAACTAGGGTCTTATCCAGATCAGTATTATGCTGAAGCAATGGACAGTCTTTATTTGCCAATTGCCGAAACATTTGATGGTAAGAGAATTATCGACACTAAAAAATTAAATTATCTTTATTTTTCATTCGATAGAGAAGCTGCTGCTAGAAATAGTGGTAGTAGAAAAGATTTTGTAAAAAGAAATACTGTAGAGGTATATCCAGATACTACGGTATGGGTAAAAGATTTCAATTACTCATATAATGACCCTATGCACCAAGATTATTTTTGGCATCAAGCATATAATGATTACCCTGTAGTAGGTGTGTCATGGTCACAAGCAAGAGCATTTTGCGATTTTAGATCTCAAAAGAAAAATAAATTTTTATCTAATTCAAAAGGTGGTGGTAAAGTACCAAACTTTAGATTGCCAACTGAAGCTGAGTGGGAGTATGCTGCTCGTGGAGGTCTAGAATATGCAAAATATCCTTGGGGTGGTCCTTACACAGTAAATGATAGAGGTTGTTTCTTAGCAAACTTTAAACCAGAAAGAGGAGATTATGCTGCTGATGGTGCATTATATACTATGGAAGCGAAGTCTTTCACACCTAATGATTATGGCTTATATAATATGTCAGGTAACGTATCAGAGTGGACAAACACTTCGTACAATGCAGCTTCTTATTACTTAGGTTCTACAATGAATCCTAATGTTGATGACAGCTCGAATAAAAGAAAAGTTGTAAGAGGTGGTTCATGGAAAGATGTAGCCTACTTTTTAGAAGTAAGTACACGTGATTATGAATATGGAGACTCAGCAAGAAGTTATGTAGGTTTTAGAACCGTGCAAGATTACATGGGAACTAAAATGAGAGAAAAATAAAAATAGTTATAAAATCAACTAGGAATTTTTGAAATCTAGTTGTTATAAAATAGTAAACAATAAATTACCCTAAAAAAAAATTAACCTAAAACTTAAAAATTAGAAATTATGGCAGGATCACTTAGACAAAAGAAACTTATGAATATGGTTTACGGACTTGGAGCCGCAGTTGTATTAATTGGTGCATTATTCAAAATCTTACACTTTAGTATTGGACCCTTAACTGGTGGAGTAATGTTAACCATTGGATTATTAACAGAGGCTGGTATTTTTGTATTCTCAGCATTTGAATCAGTAGAAGAGGACTTAGATTGGTCATTAGTTTATCCAGAATTATCTGGAGGTCTAGGATCTGAAAGAGGCGGAATGAAAGGTGAAGGTCTTTCTGATAAATTAGACGCTATGTTAGAAGAAGCACAATTAGATTCTTCAAAAATGACAAGATTATCTGAAAGTATTCAGAGTTTTGCTGGTGCGGCCGAAAATATCGCTCCTGCTGTAAATTCTGTAGCTGCAACAAGTGCATATAGTGAGCAATTATCATTAGCTGCAACACAAATGGAATCTTTAAATAGCTTATATAAAGTACAGTATGACAGTGCTGAGCGTCAAACTCAAATGAGTGATGCTGTAGCTGATAATACAGAAAAATTAAAAGACCAAATGGAGTCTTTAGCAACAAACCTTTCGTCATTGAATGGTGTATATGGTGGTATGTTATCTGCTATGTCTAGCAAAGCTTAATAACAAACCTTAACACTAACCCTAAAACCCTAGAAAAATGGCAGGAGGCAAATTATCACCAAGGCAAAAGATGATTAACTTGATGTATTTAGTATTTATTGCGATGTTAGCAATGAATATGTCAAAGCAAGTATTATCGGCTTTTGGTATTATGAACGAAAAGCTGGCGGATTCTAATATCACGGCAGATTCTAAAAATAGTGCTACTTATGCAAGTTTAGCACAGAAAGCTCAGGATAAACCTGATAGGTTTGCACCTTTAAGTGCTGATGCACAAAAAGTTCAAGCATTATCAGCTGATTTTAACGCCTATCTTGGTAGCTTAAGAGAAGAATTGACAACAGGCATCGAAGATGTTACGAATTATGAGTCAATGGATGGTACAGATAAAGGAGATTCTTATTTCTTTGCTGGCGATAAAAATTCACCAAAAGGAGATGAGTTTTTATCTAAAATAACTACCTATAGAGATGGTGTTGCTAAAATTCTTAACGAAAGTTATAAGGGAATAGCGGCAAGTGTTAATAAACGTTTTGATACTTCTGATCAGGCAGTGAAAGACAGCAAGGCTAAACAACCTTGGTTGCGTAATCGTTATGAAGGTTTTCCTTTAATAACTACTGTTACTAACCTTTCACAAATGCAAGCAGATATTAAAACTACTGAGGCAGAAATGTTATCATCAATGGTACAAGGTGAGTTAGAAAGTGAAGTATCTATGAATAATTATACGACTATTTTGGTGCCTGATAATTCAGCAACATTACAAGGTACGAACTTTAAAGGTAAGATTGTATTAGGTCGTTATGACGCAAGTTTAAAACCTTCTAAAGTGATCATAAATGGTAAAGAAATAACCAATATCGAAGGCGGTGGAGCAATCTTAGATTTCCCTGCAGGTAATGTAGGTGATAATGAAATTACTGGTAAATTTGTATTTAAGGAAAACGGTGAAGATGTAATAATTCCTATTAAGTCAAATTATGCAGTAGTTGCAAAACCAAGTTCTGCAGTAATTTCAGCCGATAAGATGAATGTAGTGTATCGTGGTGTTCAGAATCCTATTACAATTTCTGTACCAGGTGTGCCAGATAATGCTGTAAAGGCTACTGCCCCAGGTATGAAAAAAGCAAAAGGATTAGGTAAGTATACAATCTCTCCTGGTAAAGGGAAAGAAGTAAGAATTAGTGTATCTGCAACCTTGCCTGACGGTTCTCCAATAAAATCGAGTAGTTCTTTTAGGATTAAAGATATTCCAGGTCCAGTGGCAACAGCTAGAGGGCAGTATGGTATGATTAAAATGCCAAAAACAACAGTTCAAAAAGTTACTGTTGGAGCTGCTTTACCAGATTTCGTATTCGATTTAAACTTAAAAGTATCTGGCTTTAGTATGAAAGTACCTGGTTCTCCGACAGTAATTGTAAGAGGAACAAAAATGAATGGTGCTGCTATCAGATCTTTAGGAAAAGCAAGAAAAGGTGATCAAATTACAATATTTGATGTAAAAGCATCGTTAGTAGGTAATTCTGGGTACTTTTTAAAGAAAGTAAGCCCATTAATTATACAAATACAATAATATAAGAATTATGAAGAATTGGAAATTTTTAGTTGCAATGTGTGCTATCGTATTAGCAACGAATACTCTAAGTGCACAAGCTAACTTGTTAAATGCAAAAATTCCCGAAGAAATTGGCGTGAAGACTGCAGAGCAATTAGCAGCAGATAACGACAAGCCGTTGCCATACGGATACATTGATGATAGAGATATTTTATGGTCTAAGGTAGTGTGGGAATATGTTGATTTGAATGAAAAAATCAACTTACCATTTTATTACCCAGTAGATACTAATAATATTAGCTCTAGCAGAAGATCTTTATTTGATACCTTATTAAGAGGAATTAAAAATGGAGAGATTGTAGATGTGTACGATGATTCTTATTTCGAAAATAAGCTAACAATGAATGATATCAAAGGTAGATTATCTCGAATTGATACAAGTGATGCTGGTTTCGAATTGCTAAATGAAGGGTCTGAATTGACTGATGAGTATGTTGATAGAATAGATTTAACTTCTGGTGAAATATCGGGCCTTAAAATAAAAGGTGTTTGGTATTTCGATAAAAGACAGGGGGAGTTAAAATATCGTTTATTAGGTATTGCTCCAGTTGCACCAGATGTGAATTTTATGGATGACGATAGCCAAGATGCATTAATCGAATTATTCTGGGTATGGTATCCTGGTGTAAGACAGATTACGCATGATATGAAAGTTTTTAACAATAAAAACTCAGCTTTTCCATTATCATATGATCATTTATTGAACGCACGTCGTTTTGTAGCAAGTATATATAGAGAAGAAAACATCTATGGTAACAGAGATGTTTCAGAATACATAAAAGGAAATGCATTATTCCAAGTTCTTGAAGCTGATAGATTGAAAGAAAATATCAGAAATAAAGAATTAGATATGTGGAACTACTAGTTTCCTGTCAAAAGTTTTAAGTTAAATCCCGCCATTCGGCGGGATTTTTTTGTTTTATATAAGTTAGATTTTATTTTGTCATTCCGCACTTGATGCGGAATCCTGAATATAAACTCAGCTCAGCTTAATTGTCATTCCTGCGAAAGCAGGAATCTAGTTTTGAAATGGTAATATAGTTAGAGATACTTCACAAAAATTAACGTCATTCTGAACTTGTTTCAAAATCTCATTCGTTTATAGAGCTTATTATTTTACCTTTACATCATGCAAGTTGATTATATTATTGTAGGTTTAGGATTAGCTGGTTTGGCTTTCGCGGAAGAGCTCATAAGTAACAATAAATCGTTTATCGTTTTTGAAGATGGCTCTCAACAATCTTCCTTAGTTGCAGCGGGTACTTACAACCCAATTGTTTTAAAGCGTTTTAACGCCGTTTGGAATGTTCAAAAGCAACTAGAACTTGCCTTACCATTATATAAAAAAATAGAAGAAAGATTCAATGCTTCATACGATAATCAAATAGATATACATCGTATTTTAACTTCAGTAGAAGAACAAAATAATTGGTTTGTGGCATGCGATAAACCTGTTTTGAATACTTTTATGCATCCATCTATTATTTCAAATACAAATACAGCAATAAAAGCCCCCTTTGGTTTTGGTAAAGTATTTGGTACTGGTTGGATAGATACTAATAGTTTACTTAAAGATTATCGAAAATACCTTTCTGATAAAGCACTACTTATTTCATCTAGATTTGAGTATACCAACATTCAGTTTAATCATGAAGGGATAAATTATAAGGATATTTCTGCTCAAAGAATTATTTTTTGTGAAGGCTTTGGCATGCGACAAAATCCGTATTTCAAAAATTTACCATTGGAAGAAGCAAAAGGAGAATTATTAACCATTCATGCGCCAGATTTACAATTAAAAAATGTGTTGAAAGGAGCAGTTTTTATTCAACCAGTTAAAAACGATACATACAAAGTAGGAGCAACGTTTAATTGGGATGATAAAACATTACGCCCAACAGCAGCAGCTAAACAAGAATTGTTATCGAAATTAGAAACTATGATCAATGTTCCTTATAAAGTTGTAGCACATGAAGCAGGAATTAGACCAACCACAAAGGACAGGAGACCTTTGGTAGGTGTTCATAAAGAACACAAACAATTGGCAATTTTAAACGGATTAGGTACTAGAGGTGTGTTGTTAGGGCCATCTATGGCAAAAGAATTATATGAACATTTAGAATTTAATAAAGAGCTACATAAAGAAGTCACTATAGAACGGTTTAACTAAATATCCTTGAGGATTACCAAGTCACAAATATATTTGTGCGAAGGTAGCTAGCGAAGCTCTATAGAGATATTTTTTACAGTTTTTTAAAAGTACTTCTCTTATATTCAGGATTATAATTCACAAAAAGATTGATGTAAATTAGCCTTGCCAAACGAAGTGTAAAAGGAGTGAAAACTACCAAGGCGATAATGATACCAATAAATACTTCTATTAAATTGAAGCCTAATGCATACAAAATGATAAAGGTTATAATAGAAATACCTACGGTCAATCCATAAGAAACATACATTGCTCCATAAAAAAAAGACGGTTCAATTTGATATTTAAATCCGCAACTGAGGCAGTATTCATTAGTTTTTAGTACTTTTTTTAAATGTAGAGGGTTGTTATCTACAAAAAAATCACCCTCATTGCATTTAGGGCATTTGTTTTTAAAAATACTGTAGATTTTTGTACCTTTTTTAAGTATTTGCATGTCAAAAATTAAACTAGATTTGCAAAGTTAAAATTTTAAAAAAGAATAGGTGTAATTTTTGATACACTTTACAAAATAAATATGCTAAACGCACATAACATCACAGTTTCTTTTCAGGGAGAAGATTTATTCGCTGGTATTACCTTTAAGTTAGATGGAGGAAATAGGGTAGGCTTAGTTGGTAAAAACGGAGCAGGAAAATCTACATTACTAAAAATTATTGCAAAAGAGCAAGAATTTGATAGTGGTACACTGGCACTAGAAAAAGAGATTCGCATTGGTTTTCTTAAACAAGATATTGATTTTGTTATAGGTAGAACGGTGCTAGAAGAGGCTTACGAAGCATTTCATGAGATTAAGGAAGCTGAGCGAATGCTAGAGGAAATAAATACCGCCCTAGCTGAAAGAACCGATTATGAGAGTGAATCATACAATCAATTAATAATTGATTTGAATGATTTTACACATCGTTATGAAGTATTGGGAGGGTATAATTATCAAGGAGAAACCGAAAAAATATTACAGGGTCTAGGCTTTAAACGTGAAGATTTTAATATGCTAACAGATACGTTTTCAGGAGGTTGGCGTATGCGCATAGAATTGGCAAAACTCTTATTACAAAACAATGATATCTTATTACTCGATGAGCCAACTAACCATTTAGATATAGAATCTATTATTTGGTTAGAAGATTTTTTAAAAGGATATTCTGGTGCTATCGTATTGGTATCGCATGATAGAATGTTTTTAGATAATGTGACCAATCGTACTATTGAGATTTCAATGGGTAAGATTTATGATTATAAATATCCGTATTCAACATATTTAGTACAACGTACAGAATTACGTGAAAAACAGATGCAAGCTTTTAAAAATCAAGAAAAGGAAATTAAGCATACTGAGCAACTCATCAATAAGTTTAAAGCGAAGGCTAGTAAAGCGACGATGGCACAGTCGCTTATGAAAAAATTGGACAAAGTTGAGCGTATAGAAGTTGATGGTGAAGATAATTCGGTAATGAAAGTACGTTTTCCTGTTTCTGTGCAACCTGGTAAGGTAGTGGTAGAAACTGATAACGTGGCGAAGAGCTATGGAGATAAACAGGTGTTGAACAATGTCAATTTATTAATAGAACGTAATAGTAAGATTGCATTTGTAGGACAAAATGGTCAAGGTAAAACTACCTTGGCGAAGATGATTGTAAATGAAATTTCGTTTGATGGTCATTTAAAGCTCGGTCATAATGTACAGATAGGTTATTTTGCACAAAATCAAGCAGAATATCTTGATGGAAAGAAAACAGTACTCCAAACAATGGAAGATGCTTCAAACGATGGTAATCGTGTAAAAGTTCGTGATATGCTAGGTTCTTTTCTTTTTGGAGGTGATGATGTAGAGAAAAAAGTGAGTGTGTTATCTGGTGGAGAGCGAAATCGTTTGGCTTTGTGTAAAATGCTATTATCTCCTTTTAATGTATTGGTACTCGATGAGCCAACAAACCATTTAGATATTGCTTCAAAAAATGTACTAAAAGAAGCCTTAAGAACTTTTGAAGGGACGTTGATTCTAGTATCACATGATCGTGATTTTTTACAAGGATTGGCAAAGACTGTTTTTGAGTTTAAAGATGGTCGTATCAAAGAATATTTAGGTGATATCGATTATTATTTACAGGAACATAATTTCGAAAGTTTGCGTGAAGCAGAAAAACGAACAAAAGTAGTCGAAGTAAAAGAAACGACGACTAAAAAGTCATATCAAGAAGAGAAAGAACAAAAGAAAAGACTTAATAAAATTAGTAAGATAGAGTCTCAAATAGCAGATTTAGAAAAGGAAATTATCGAGACAGATAAAAAACTTTTAGATCCTGTTCAATACGAAGAACTTACCACTAATCAAGACTTTTTTGCGGGGTATCAGGCAAAAAAAGACAAAGTAAATACGTTGATGGAACAGTGGGAGAGTTTGCAGCAATAAACACCTTTTTAATAAAATTTAAAAGCCCTCAAAATAAATTCTTTTGAGGGCTTTTCATTTAGTATAAGCAGCAAATCTTATCCCATTAAATTGGCTCTAAAACATGACCAATATCATTAAAAACAAGTTTCTAAGTTCCTAATTTTGAGCTTGATCTAATATAAAGAGATATAAATTCAATAATATGGAAGTTTTAGAAGAAATAAAGGCCAGAGTTTTCAACTTTGGACAAAAAAAGACAGATGGTAATGGCTCTATGAAATCACTTTTAGGAGGTAAAGGTGCCAACTTAGCAGAAATGAGTTTGATAGGTATTCCGGTACCTGCCGGTTTTACCATCACAACCGAAGTCTGTACAGAATATAATGAATTAGGTAAAGATGCAGTAGTGGATATGATTCGGGCCGAAGTGGAAAATTCAATTTCAAATATTGAAACCATAATGGGTACCGAATTTGGTAATAAAGACAACCCCTTATTAATATCTGTACGTTCAGGTGCCAGAGTTTCTATGCCCGGTATGATGGATACTGTTTTAAACTTAGGTTTAAATGATGAGGTTGTAATTGGCCTAGCACAAAAAACCAAAAATGAGCGTTTTGCATGGGATTCTTACAGGCGTTTTATACAAATGTATGGTGGTGTTGTTTTAGGAATGAAACCTAGATCAAAAGAGGATATTGATCCTTTTGAAGAGATCATGGAACATCTAAAAGATAAAAGAGATATTGAATTAGATACCGATTTTACCGTTCAAGATTTAAAAGATTTGGTATATGATTTTAAAGATGCTGTAAAAAAACGAACAGGGCATGATTTTCCTACCAATCCATGGGATCAGCTTTGGGGCGCAATTATAGCTGTATTTAATAGCTGGAATGGTAATAGAGCTATGTATTACCGAAAAATGCATGGTTATCCTTCTGAATGGGGTACAGCCGTAAATGTACAGGCAATGGTATATGGTAATATGGGTGATAATTCAGGTACTGGTGTATGCTTTACACGCGATGCAGGTACCGGAGAAAATGTTTTTAATGGTGAGTATTTAATTAACGCTCAAGGCGAAGATGTAGTAGCTGGTGTTCGTACTCCACAACAAATTACAAAACTGGGTTCACAACGCTGGGCAAAACTTGCTAAAGTTGAAGAAGCTGATAGAGTAGAAAATTATCCTTCATTAGAAGAATTAATGCCTGCTATGTATCTTGAATTGAATTCATATCAAGAAAAAATTGAAAAGCATTATCGCG
>RCNE010000990.1_pt1 | contig 15435 bp, 8 predicted proteins | sample 2041361 | NCBI WGS metagenome assembly RCNE01 (sample SAMN09708229, study PRJNA481090) | Marine sediment metagenome, whole genome shotgun sequencing project.
ACCAGGGAAACCCCTTTATCATTGCACGTGCCAATGACCCTTTTGACAAGAATGTTGTTTTTGACAACAACGGCGCCGCGGTGGCCACAGCCGATAACCCCAATGCACTTACGTTTGACCCCTCTTATGTATACGGCCCCAATCAGGGCATACGTAGTTTTTTCGGATTGCGATATCGGCTAAACTAGTTTTTAATAGCTATTTTTGAAGGCACTAAGCAATCTTCAATTTTTGGATAATTCCTCTCATTTCGATTACATCATTATAGGTGCCGGGGCAGCGGGACTAATGTTGGCAGACGCCATGATTGCCGATGATTTTTTTTCTGGAAAGTCCATTCTGCTGTTAGATAAAGACACCAAACAAATCAACGACCGTACCTGGTGTTTTTGGGAAAAGGGCGAGGGGCAATTCGAGGATATCATCCATAAAAAATGGAATCATATTTATTTCGCTGGAAAGCAATTCTCGAAACGCTACAATATCAATCCGTATACGTATAAAATGGTTCGCGGCATTGATTTTTATAACTCCATTCTACAGCGTATTGAGGCTCACCCTGATATTGATTTTAGACAAGCCCATATTTCTGATGTTATTGATACTGGTGATAATGTAAACGTGACCACTTCCGAAGACACCTATAGTGGCAAGCAAGTCTTTAACAGTATTTTCAATTATGGGATGGCGACGCACCAAAAGAAATATCCCGTCTTGCAACAACATTTTGTGGGATGGTTTATAAAAACAAAAAAACCTGTTTTTGATGTGGATCAAGCCACCTATATGGACTTCTCTATAGCGCAAAAAGGGAATACACGTTTTATGTATATACTACCCACTTCCGAAAACGAAGCGCTTGTAGAGTACACCTTATTTTCTGAACATTTATTGCCCAAAGAGGAATATGAAGCAGCTATCAAAGACTACCTAGATAACGACTTGGGTTGTTCCGATTACGAAATCATAGAAACCGAGATGGGAAGCATTCCCATGACCTCCTACGATTTTCAGGAACATCATACTCCGAACATAAGATACATTGGTACAGCCGGTGGCTGGGCAAAACCGAGTACTGGCTATACCTTCAAGAGCACAGCAAAAAAGACACCGAAACTTATCGCGCATATCAAAACTGGCAAACCTTTAGATACCCTAAGTTATAAAACCAAGTTTTGGTACTATGACCTGCTGTTCCTAGACGTGCTGCATAAAGATAATGCCAGCGGATATAACATTTTTGAATCCCTTTTCAAAAACAGGAAACCGCAACAAGTATTTAAATTTCTAGATGAAGAGACAAGTTTTCTTGAAGATGTCGGAACTATGTTTGGCAGTCCTATAATTCCATTTACGAAAGCCTTGTTTGGTAGAATATTTTGAAGATTTCCTTTGATTGTATATACTGTTTTTTTGTTTAGCTTTATTATATTCCACTTTTTTTGGCAAAAATTTAGCATTATACTAAATTTAGTGCGTATTTTGTGGCAATCTAACAACCTAAATAATACTAACACTATGTTGAACCATCCTAAATTAATGGGGTCAGGCAGGCGTACGCGCACTACTCTGACATTGATTTTGTTTATTTTCAGTTTATTTTCATTTACCCTTTTGGGTCAAGACATTATCATTACCGGTAATGTTACATCGTCTGTAGATGGCTTGCCTTTGCCCGGAGTTTCGATTCTTGATGGTAATGATGCAACTGTTGGGGTGCAGAGTGATTTTGATGGTAACTACTCGATTACCGTTTCTAATGGCAATACGAATTTACGATTCAGTTATATTGGATTTAAATCGGTTACCGTGCCTTTGAATAACCAGACCACTATGAACGTTGCCTTAGATGAGGATGTCTCTAGCTTAGACGAAGTTATTGTCGTGGGTTATGGTACGCAAAAGAAAGCGACAGTAACAGGAGCGGTAACAGCTGTAAAAGGTACGATTTTGGAACAATCACCGGCGATTAGTATTTCGAACTCACTAGCAGGTCGACTGCCAGGGGTTGTAATTATCCAGACAAGTGGCGAACCTGGTAATGATGAATCCTCAATTTCCATTCGTGGTACAAATACCTTAGGAAACAGTGAACCTTTAATAGTTATCGATGGTATCCCCGACAGAGATGGTGGTATTGGTCGACTGAACGGTGCCGACATAGCGAACATCTCCGTGCTTAAAGATGCCTCTGCAGCAATCTACGGAGCGAGAGCAGCAAACGGCGCGATTATTGTCACTACCAAGCAAGGTAAAACTGGGAAGCCAACGATTACTTATGATGCGGATTTTGGTCACAACCAACCTACCCTAATACCAGAATTGTCAAACTCCGTTGAATATCTAAATATCAGGAATGAAGATGCTATTTTTAATAGCAACATACCCTCCACACAGTGGGGTGCCGCTTTGTCCTCTTTTCAAAATACAGGCAGTTATACGATACCCGGTACGACGGAAACGGTAAATGCGAACTTTTCTCCAGAAACCGTAAATGGTCATAGGACAAGTGCCGACCCATGGTTGTATCCAAATACGGATTGGTTCGATGACACTTTTAAAAAATGGTCACCACAGTCAAGACACAATATCTCGATTAGCGGTGGGAGTGAGAATATCAAGTATTTTTCATCTATCGGATATTCTGATCAAGATGCATACTATAAAAATTCAGCAAGTAGATACCAACAGTATAACTTCAGACTTAATACTGACGTAAAAATTAACGAGTATGTCAGCACTAAATTGGGCATGGCCTATAGAAAGGAAGATCGTAGATTTCCTACAGAAGGTGCCGGAGCTATTTTCAGGATGCTTATGAGAGGTAAACCTCAGGAAGCTGCTATTTGGCCGAACGGACAACCAGGGCCTGATATTGAAAATGGTCAACAACCGGTAGTGGTTACTACCAATGCCACCGGTTATGACAATCAACCAACGGATTACCTTCAATTTACCGGATCCATAGACATCACCAACCCCTGGATTGATGGATTGAAATTAACTTTATTGGCAGGTGTTGATCAAAGTCAATTACGTCAAAAGAAATGGGATACACCTTGGGAATTGTTTTTCTTAGATACAGAACAGTATATCGCGACTGGGGTGCCGGTTACCAATGGTGCTATTCGATCGAATTTTACAGATCCAAGATTATTGCAATCATCGTCCAACACTTTAAATACGAACCTCACCGCTATGTTAAATTATCAAACTACGTTTGGTGATCATACGATTGGCGCTTTGGCAGGTGTTACTCAAGAGGTCTTTAAAGGTGAATTTATTTCTGCATTTAGAAGGGATTACATCTCAGATGCCGTTGACCAGTTATTTGCTGGTGGCGCCACCCAGCAAGTCAATGGAAGTGCATACAACCGCGCGCGTTTAGGGTATTATGGTCGTGTTCAATACGATTTCAAAGAAAAATATTTAGCCGAGTTCATTTGGAGGTATGATGGTTCGTACATTTTTCCAGGCGACGATCGTTTCGGTTTTTTCCCCGGAGTACTTGCAGGATGGAATATTTCTAAAGAAGATTGGTTCGATGTAAAAGGAATCGACTTTTTAAAGTTGAGATCTTCCTATGGCCAAATGGGTAACGACCAGGTTTTCTTTAACGGTCAATTACAAGAATATGCCTTTTTATCGACCTACGGGTTTAATGAGTTTCCTATAGATGGTCAAGTGGTGACCACTTTACAAGAAACACAATTGGCCAACCCAAGTTTTACCTGGGAAAGGGCAAACAACTTTAATGTAGGTCTTGATGGTATCATATTGAATGGTAAACTTAGTTTTACGCTAGAGTATTTCTTAAACAAAAGGGATCAAATTTTGATTCAAAAAACAGGTTCGACGCCTGGCTCTTCGGGTATTGCCAATTTACTTCCCCCTGTGAATGCCGGAGAAGTTAAAAATTCAGGTTACGAATTTGCATTGAACTACTATGGAGGTAAAGAAGAAGGATTCAAATGGGATGCTGGTATCAATGGGGGCTATGCAAAAAATGAAGTCGTCTTTTTAGATGAGATTCCCGGCGCACCAGAATATCAACTTCAAGAAGGAAAACCTATCGGTGCATACTTGGTTTATGAATCGGATGGTGCATTTTTGAATGAAGCTGAAATCGCAAGCAACTCCTTAGATTATAGTAATGTTACGCCAAATCTAAAACCTGGTGACATGAAGTTTAAAGATGTCAATGGCGATGGTGTAATCGATGCGGATGACCGTGTTCGTTTGGAAGAGAGCGCCATTCCTAAATTTAACTTCGGAGTTACTTTTAATGCCGAGTTCAAGAACTTTTCGCTAGGCCTATTATTTCAAGGAGCAGCAGGTGCATCCTCTTTCATCAGAACAGAATCAGGAGATATAGGAAACTACCTGAAATGGAGTCATGACAACAGATGGAGTATTAACAATCCGAGCAGTGAGCATCCTAGATTGGCAAGTAGAAACAACACCTACTATACCAACCCAGGTGAATTCGGAAATAATACCTACTTCCTTTTCAATAGAGATTACATAAGACTAAAGAACATTCAGCTAGCCTATAATTTCCCCAGTAACTTGATCGAGCCCTTCGGTTTATCAAAGTTTAGGGTGTACGTAAGTGGTTCAAATTTATTTACTTGGGACAAATTCGGAATTTTTGATCCAGAAGCCACAAACACAGCGGGAACTTACTACCCTCAGGCTAGAATTATCAACACAGGATTTAGTTTAACATTTTAATTAAATAGTATAGTTATGAAAAAAAGAAGATTAATCACACTTTGTTCGACAGCGGCTTTTGCTGTGCTGATGTCATGTAACAAAGATTTTTTAGAAACCAAACCCCTGGACAAGATTTCGGCCGAAGCCACGTGGTCCGATGGGGCCCTATCGGAAGCCTTTGTTTTCAATGTATATTCATTTTTGAATTATGGTGGTTTCGAAGAGGAATCAATGGCATCGATTACCGATGAAGCCATGTTCACGCATTCCGGAAGGGGTATTAATGTTATTACGGAAGGCACCTTAAATGAAACTTCAATAGGTAACAATCGAATTACTCCGCAATGGGATGAAATGTTCTTGGCGATACGCCAAGCTAATATTGCCATTAAGGAACTTCCTGACGCAACCTTCGACGATGCCGAACTAAAAGAGCGCTTATTGGGTGAAGCTCATTTTCTAAGAGCGTATTACCACCACCAATTAGTTCGTTTTTATGGGGGTGTTCCCATTATTGATCGTCCATATGAATTGGATGAGGACTATAGCCTAGCAAGAAACACTTTCGCTGAAAATGTTGATTTCATGATTGCTGATGCTGAGATGGCTACCAGCATGTTAGACGGCAAAGCAGAAACACCTGGTCGTGCGAATAAATTGAGTGCTATGGCCTTAAAAGCTAGAGTGTTGATAGAAGCTGCCAGTGATTTACGTGACGGCCCTACCGCCAGCGCGAATTCTTCTGTATTAGGTGGTTATGCAAATTTAGATCTTGTGGCTTATGCTTCAGGTGATAGAGCGGCCCGTTGGAATGCCGCCAAAGCCGCGGCCAAAGCGGTTTTAGATGCAACTTCGGGTTACAAATTTGATTTGTCAGCGCCTGTTTCTGCCGAAGAAGGCAAGATGAATTATGTCTCCATCGCATTAGGTGGTGGTAGTTCAGTTGGTGATGCAGCTGCTCGAGCAGAGCTTCTTTTTGAACGTACACATACACCCTTATTTACTCGGGAAAGTGATTGGCCTTTAGGTGGCATCCACCAAGGAATTAATAATGGCCCTAACGGGTATCACAACTGGGCGGGCAACACTCCTATTCAACTTTTAGTAGATGACTATGAAATGATGGATGGTTCGAAATTCGATTGGACTAATCCCGCTCATGCAGCTGACCCTTACGCTGATCGTGACCCTCGATTGTATGCAACCGTTTTATACGATGGTGCTCCTTGGAAACCGCGCCCTTCTGATGTTGCGGGCATCGATCCGGTAGACCAAATTCAAACAGGCGATTATGATGATGGTGCTGGTGGTGTTGTGAATGGGGTTGACACCAGAAAATCACAAGTTGAAGATTGGAATGGTAGTAGAACAGGATATTACGTACGTAAGTTTATCGATCCAGATCCGGGTCTTGTAGATAACCAATCTAGTGCGCAAGTAATTCCTTGGCCGTTCATTCGATATACGGAAATGGCACTTAATTACATCGAAGCTTCTATTGAAACAGGTGATGAAGGTGAAGCCATTAGTTGGTTGAACAAAATTCGTTTTAGAGTTGGCTTGCCTGCTGTAACGGATTCTGGTGATGCCCTCAGAGACAGATACCGAAACGAAAGGCGAATTGAATTGGCGTATGAAGAGCATCGTTATCATGATGCAAGACGTTGGATGATTGCTTCGGAAACCTTGGGTCGTGGCATTAAAGTAATGAGCACTCAGGCTACCTTAAAGGCAGGTGCTACTCCCAATGTTCCTTATGTACATGATAAAGCAATATACGATTACACCTATTTATCCGTAGACAATACAGAAACGGAAACAAGAACATGGGATGATAAGATGTACTACTTCCCAATCAGTAGGGATGAGATAAATCGTAACAACTTACTGATACAGAATCCTGGGTATTAATCAGCTTTCTTTATAAATTAGATCATAGAAAAATCTATCTCTTTTGGGATAGATTTTTCTACTTTTACAAGACTATGAACAAGCTCTTTTCTTTACTTGCCATCTTCTTCTTTTGCATATTCATGGGTTGTAAAGAAAACAAAAACCAACTTGCTCAAGAAAAAGTTGAAAAAGTGCTTCCGCTTTTTACCTTGCTTGAACCCGAAGCAACCAATATCCACTTTCAAAACAAGCTCACCGAAAGTTTGAATGCCAATGTATTGATGTATGAATACTTGTACAATGGAGGAGGTGTTGCTGCCGGGGATTTTAACAACGATGGGCTCATAGACCTATACTTTACCTCCAACATGGGAGATAACAAGTTCTATGTCAATAAAGGCAACATGAAATTTGCCGACGTCACGGCTGTTGCAAAAGTGTCTGGCCGACCAGGGCCCTGGAAAACGGGCATCACAGCAGCTGACGTCAATGGAGATGGAAAGCTAGACCTTTATCTTTGTTATTCGGGAGCGCTACCACCCCAAAAAAGACAAAATCAACTATTTATAAATAAAGGTGTTGATAAAAACAACATTCCCATATTCGAGGAAAAAGCGGCAGAATATGGACTAGACAGTCCTGCTTTCAGTAATCAGGCCTATTTCTTAGATTATGATCATGACGGTGACCTAGATGCACTTTTATTGAATCATAATCCGAAATCACTACCCGTACTAAATGAAGTAAGCACAGCAGAATTCCTGAAAAAAGATGATCAAATGCAAGGTGTTCGTTTGTTTCAACAAGACAAAGGTGTTTTCAACGATGTTACCATCAAATCAGGAATCAGTGGCTCGGCACTTAGCTACGGCTTAAGTATAGGCATTAGTGATCTAAATAATGATGGGTGGGTAGATTTTTACGTTTCGAACGATTATACCATTCCTGATTACCTCTACATTAATAATAGAGACGGGACATTTACCGATGAACTAAAACAACGATTAGGGCACATCAGCCATTTCTCAATGGGTAATGATATTGCAGACATCAATAATGATGGCCTTGCTGATATTTTCACTTTAGACATGTTGCCTGAAGACAATAAAAGACAGAAGCTGCTATTAGCACCCGACAACTACGAAAAATTTGATCTTAATCTTCGCAGTGGTTTTCATCATCAGTACATGCGCAACATGCTACATTTGAATAATGGCAACGGCACTTTCAGTGAAGTAGGTCAATTGGCTGGCATATCAAATACTGATTGGAGTTGGGCTCCCCTATTTGCGGACTATGACAATGATGGCGATAAAGACCTATTCATAACTAATGGATATTTTAGGGATTATACGAATTTGGATTTTATCAACTACATGGAAAGCTATGTAAAGTCAAAAGGGAGCTTACAACGTACTGATGTTTTGCAAATCATAGAAAAAATGCCCTCTTCAAATTTGAGCAATTATTTATATTTAAATACAACAGGTACTAGTTTTTCTAATGTGACTAAGGCCTTTGGCATGGACCAGTCCGCTAATAGTAGCGGAGCGGCATATGCCGACCTGGACAATGATGGCGATTTAGACCTTATTGTCAACAACATCAACAAGCCTGCATTCATTTACCGCAATGAATCGAAAAAAGAAGAAAGCAATTACCTAAAAGTACAATTGAAAGGGGCAGCTGCGAATACCCTGGGAATAGGGTCAAGGGTCACCCTATATTTCGAAAATAAGATCCAAAGTCTCGAACAATCTCCTGCCCGTGGTTATCTTTCGACAGTCTCTTCCATACTTCATTTTGGTTTGGGAAAATCGTCTCAAATTGACTCGCTCCATATAACATGGAATTCAGGTCTTCACGAAACAATTTCGAATGTTCAAGTGAATCAACAGCTGATTCTAGAAGAAATAAATGCCCAAAAACTAACTTCAAGAAAAGAATCTTCGAATCCATTGCTTTCTGAAATTGGAAGTCCTATTTCCTATCAGCACGAGGCATCCCCTATCAATGATTTTAAAAGACAATCGCTACTGATTTCTCAACGCTCTCATTCTGGACCCGCTATGGTTAAAAAAGACCTAAACAATGATGCCTTGGAAGATGTGGTCATTGGGGGTTCAAAGGGCCTTCCTCCACAAGTTTTCCTCCAGCATAATGATGGGCAATTCATCGAGCAAAAGGTGCCAGACTTTGAAAATGACAAAGACAGCCACGATACATCCATTCAAATTTTTGATGCGAATAATGATGGCCATCAAGATATTTACATCGCAAGTGGTGGTTACCACGACTATGAAGTCAACGATACGCGATTAAAAGACCGTCTCTATTTCGGAAATGGAAAAGGAAATTTTAAAAAGGCAATAAATGCGCTTCCAGATTTAAACATAAGCACCGGAGCAGTAGCCATAAACGACATAAATAACGATGGGTCTTTGGATATTTTCGTTGGGGGGCGGGTCATACCAGGCAGCTATCCTGAAACACCAAAGAGTTATATTTTGATGAACGACAGTAAAGGGAATTTTACGAATCAAACGTATTCAACCGCCCCAGAACTAGAGAATTTCGGAATGGTTACAAGCGCCCTTTGGTCCGATATCAATGGTGATGCTATCAAAGACTTAGTAGTCTTAGGAGAATGGACGCCGCTTTCTATTTTTGTAAATTCTGAAGGAAAATTAGAAAATCAAACGGATTCCTACATCAAAAAATCACTCCGTGGTTGGTGGAATACAATCGCAACTTCCGATTTTAATGGAGATGGTAGGCCTGACTTCATTGCCGGAAATATGGGCACTAATACCCAATTCAAAATCACGGACAACGAACCAGCAACGCTTTATTACAGCGATTTTGACCAAAATGGGTCTGTAGACCCTATTTTCAGTTATTACATTCAAGGCAAAAGCTATCCCTATTTAACTCGAGATGAACTTCTTGGGCAACTTGCGGTTAAGCGATCTCAGTTTACAAGCTACAAGAGTTATGCCGAGGCAAGCATAAATGATATTTTTGACAAAGACGAATTAAACAATTCGACAAGATTAGTTGCAAACCATATGGAAACGACCTTGCTCTTAAGCAATGAAAATGAAAGTTATACCATCGCTCAATTACCGAAGCAAGCACAGTATTCACCTATAAACAACATCTCCATCGCCGACTTTAATGCTGACGGAAATCTTGATCTGCTTTTGCTTGGTAACGATCAACATTTTAAATTACGGCTTGGTAAATTTGACGCCAATTATGGCTCACTTCTATTGGGTAATGGGAAAGGGAAATTTAGTTACCTTAATCAGAACATCTCAGGTTTAGACATTCGTGGAGATGTCAGAAGTTCGATTATCATAAAAGACAAATTATTTTTGGGAATCTACGGAAAACCCCTGAAAACCTATGAGATTTTAATACAAAATGAAAAATGAAAATACCCCTGCCATATACCGTTGTCGTTAGATATGTTTTCTTTTTGATTGCACTTATTCTTTCAGGCTGTTCCGTAAAAGAAAGAAAAACGTACTCCGAACAAGATGTAGCCCTCGAATGGGCCAAAATGGCTACGTACATCACCCAATTTACGCCTGCAAATTCTCCCACTTTCGCCTCTAGGGCTTTTGGTTATATCGGATTGACGGCATATGAGTCTGTAGTTCATGGTTATCCTTCCCACCAATCAATGGTTGGCCAATTAAACGACCTACAACAACTTCCAAAACCGGACAGCAAAGCTGCCTATGATTGGGTACTCACTTTGAACGCCGCGCAAGCTGCCATTTTAAAAGACATCTATCTACAAACTTCGGATGAAAACAAGCTAAAAATCGATTCTCTAGAAACAGAAATCTATAGTAGCTTTTCTGAAAAATTGGCAGACGCTCCCGTTGCGAAACGCTCTGTAGACTATGGGCGAGCCGTAGCCAAGGCTATTTTTGAGTGGTCAAAAACAGACGGCGGACATCGAGGTTACTTAAAGAATTTTGACAAAGACATGACCTACGCTGAGCGACCAGGTTCTTGGAAACCCCCATTGTTCGCACAATCATTTAGTCATGATCCACTGCACCCGCATTGGGGCAAGAATCGAACTTTTGTTCAAAGCAATAGAGCTTTACCAGCCCCTGAAATGATTCCGTATGACACCTTAGCAAACTCACTTTATTATAAACAATTTGAAGAGGTATACCAAAAAGACCTCGTACTCACCCGAGCAGAAAAAGAGGCTGCTATTTGGTGGGGCGACGATCCCGACGTTACCTTTACTCCACCCGGACACTCCTATTACTTTGCTTCATTAGCGATTGAAAAAGAACAGCCTGAACTTATCAAATGCGTAGAAACCTATGCCAAAGTAGGCCTAGCAGTGGCCGATGCTTTCATTAAATGTTGGGAATGGAAATACCATTTCTTTACGGAGCGTGCCAATACCTTCGTCCCTAAATATATTGATCAAGAATGGGAATCGTTTTGGCCCGACCCTCCCTTTCCTGCATTTCCATCTGGTCATGCGATTCAGGCAGCAACAGCCGCTGCGGTACTAGAGAATACTTTTGGGAAAGAGTTTCATTTTATAGATAAGGCTCATGAAGGAAGGGAGCGTGATGAAATACGCGAAACCGATTTTGTAATTAGGGAGTTTAATTCATTTTGGGAAGCTGCCCAGGAAACGGCCGATTCTCGATTTTATGGGGGTATTCATATTCCCCACGATAATCAAGTAGGTTTAGAAGAAGGAAAAAAAGTGGCCCAAAACGTATTGGAACTCCATTGGAAATCAACGAAATGAATGTAAGTTATTCCATATTATTTTTTCTATTTCTGAGCTCTTCCATATGCGGACAACAGGGGTTTACAGATGTCACTGAAGAAGCGGGCATTGCTCATCAATTTCATGTCTACGAAGGCACCTTCGGTGGAGGGGTAACCGTTTTTGACATGAATAACGACGGCTTTGAAGACCTCTTTATTACCGGCGGAACAGCTAAAGATGTACTTTACCTAAATAATGGCGACGGAACTTTCAGTGATATTTATGAAGACTCAGGCCTGATTACCAGTCATGATTTTGTAACCCAAGGTGCTGCAAGTGCTGATGTAAATCGAGATGGGTTCAGAGACTTATTTATTACAACCATCAATACGAATGATGGTTCGAATGTTATTCCTCGAGCAAAAAATCTGCTTTTTTTAAACAACGGTGATAAAACCTTTCGAGATGTAACTACTGAATTTGGTTTGAGTGCACTGAACTCTTTTAGTACAGGAGGCAGTTTTGGTGATTTTAACGCTGACGGCTATCCTGATCTTTTCGTGGGCAACTATTTTCTAAATTTTGAAGGCACCTTGGGCATACTCAAAGATGCTACGATTGTAAGCTCACACCAAACGGCAAAACCATACCTTCTCATTAACAAAGACGGGAAGAAATTTGAAAATGTCACTGAAGAATATGGCATCGACCATCAAGGGTTTGGTTTCGGTGCGGTATTTACCGATTTCGACAATGATGGGGATCAAGACCTTCTCGTAAACCAAGATTTCGGATACAAAGCCGTGCCCAATTTTTTATATGAAAATCAATACCCTCAAAGATCGTTTAATGACATTAGTAAACCCACCCAAATGGATCTTAAAGAAAATGCCATGGGTGCCGCAGTAGGCGACTATAATAATGATGGCCTACTTGATTATTATGTGACGAATATTAAGTTCAACCTCCTTATGGAAAATCAAGGAGCGGGCCAACCATTTATAGACAAAGCCAAAGAACTAGGCGCTTACCGTTTCGCTATTAGTTGGGGTGCAAATTTTGCAGATTTTGACCATGATGGTGACCAAGACCTATATGTCACAAACGGAGATCTGAACCCGAATTGTACCCCTATGGGCAATTTCTATTTTGAGAATGAAAATACCAAATTTTTAGAAAAAGGCAGAGAAACCGGAACTAATGACTATGGTGTAGGCCGTGGGTCTGTAGTTTTTGATATCGAAAATGATGGCGATCTTGATATTTTAGTAGTTAATCAAAAACCCGTTCAAGACTACCCCACAAATTCCACCACAAGACTGTTTCGAAATGATCTTCAAAAAGGAAACTGGTTAAAAATTGCATTGAAAGGGATTGATTCGGATAAAAATGGGATTGGAGCAAGGGTTGAAGTAGTCTCCCAAGGAATTCAAATGATTCGTGAAATAGATGGTGGAGGTTCTAGTCATCTATCACAGAATTCGGTTATTGCTCACTTCGGCCTTGGCGATAGCAAGACCGTTGATTCCATAAAAATAACATGGCCTGGCGGTCACGAACAACTATTGACTAATCAGCAGGCCAATACCCTACTGACTATTGAAGAAATTGAAAGGCCCAAGAATAATCTTTTACTGGTTGGATTACCACTACTTGGATTAGGGGTTTTTTTAGGGATATGGTATTTCAAGAAAAAGAAGAAGGTCTAAACAGTTGCCTAAGTTTCTTTAGTCTTTTCGTCTCATGAGATTTTCTCCAAAATTTTCGAGCATTGCTTTTTTATCTGTGCTGATTTCCAAAGAATTCAAAGTTTCGAATGCTTTTTGCGTATACTCCTCAATTGCGCTTTTTGTGGCCTCGGCCGCCCCGCTCGTGACAAATATTTGCTTGATAGAATTGACTTTCTCTTCAGGGTTTTGAGGATGGATGGAATATAAATCTAGTATCTCTTTCCGCTGTACATGACTTCCTAACTCCACCGCCCTTAAATAAAGATAGGTCTTCTTATTCTCTATGATGTCGCCGCCAACTTGCTTTCCAAAGGTCTTAGGGTCACCAAATGCATCCAAATAATCATCTTGTAACTGAAAAGCGATTCCTAAGTTTTTTCCAAAATCATAAATACTATGTTGTTCTTGATTTGAGGCACCCGCAATAATAGCACCCATTTTAAGGGCAGCGCCCACCAAGACAGCCGTTTTGTATTCAATCATTTGTAGATATTCAGGTATACTAACATCATCACGTGTTTCAAAATCAACATCGTACTGCTGTCCTTCACATACCTCGATGGCCGTTTTGCTGAATAATTGCGCCAAACTTCGAAACGTATCTCCGTGATAATTTTCGAATAATTGATATGCATTGATGAGCATCGCATCACCCGAGAGTATCCCCGTACTAATATCCCATTTTTCGTGAACCGTTTCTTTTCCTCTACGCAAGGGGGCATCATCCATAATGTCATCATGCACTAAAGAAAAATTATGGAAAACCTCTATTGCTAAAGCAGCATCCATGGCTTTACTATAATCAGTTCCAAATAGCTCTGTGGCCATCAGAACCAGTACTGGCCGCAAACGTTTACCGCCCAAACTTAATATATAAGTAATGGGTTCATAAAGATTAACAGGCTCTTTGGTTACTGTTTTGGACTCCAAATACGAAATGAATTGATTGCGGTAATCTTCGATTGAATGCATGAAGTGAATTTTCTTCAAAAATACATCCAAATTATCAAACGGCTATCCGTTAAGCTGACGCTTCAGAGAATAAAAAGCAATGAGAATAGTCAATAGCATATGTTAAAAAATTCTTAAAACTTTGGAAACTTTTAAGGTATTTTAAGTTTCCTAAACTATATTTGCCGCTTTATTATGAAGGAAAAGATATTAGAAAAAGCGACAGATATGTTCTTGAACTATGGCTTCAAAAGCATCACTATGGATGATATTGCCAATAAAATGGGTATTTCGAAAAAGACGATTTACGCTCATTATGGCAATAAAGCCAGTCTTGTGGAAGATAGCACGATGCATCTCCTTCACATCATTTCAAACGGCATAGATCATATTTGCGATCTTCATAAAAACCCCATAGAGGAATTATACGAAATTAAAAAATTTGTTATGATGCATTTGAAAGATGAAAAATCTTCGCCGCAATATCAATTACAAAAATATTATCCGAAAGTGCATACTGTGTTGCGGCTTAAGCAATATGAGGTTATGCAAGAGTGTGTAGTACAGAATATAAAAAAAGGTATAGCCTTAGGAATTTATAGAAAAAATCTGAACATTGAGTTCGTATCCCGTATCTATTTCTCCGGGGTTAATAGTATTAAAGATCAGAAAATTTTTCCGTTGGAAGATTTTCCTATTTCAACTTTAATGGATGATTATCTAGAGTATCATTTAAGGGGAATTATAACCCCGCCAGGAAGAAAAATATTAAACACAATCATCAATTCAAATCAAGAATAGCATGCGCAAGCACTTTTTTACTCTGCTAACTTTACTTACTATAAGTATCGTATCCTCACAGGAAGAAGTACCCACTAGCTTCTCATTGCAAGAGGCCATAGAATTTGCATTAAAAAATAACTACAATGCCATCAATGCAGATCGCGACATAATCGATGCCCAAAAACTAAAATGGGAGACCATTGCCACAGGTCTACCACAAATCAATGGTGCTGTTGGTTATCAAAATCAATTGAAGCAGCCAGTTTCATTTATTCCTGGCGAAATTATAGGTGGTGAACCAGGTACTTTCGTGCCTGTTATATTTGGTCAAGCGCAGCAGGCAAATGCCACCGCAACCTTAACCCAACAAATTTTTGATGGCTCGTATATTGTAGGAGTTCAGGCTACCAAAACTTTTTTAAGCTACAGTGAAAACAACCGAGAAAAAACCCAATTAGAGGTTCGTGCAGCCGTAACAGAAGCTTATGGTAATGTACTTCTTTCCCTAGAAGGCATTTCAATTCTGGAAAATAATCAGGCGAATTTAGAAAAAACACTTTTTGAAACTACCAAGATTTTTGAGAACGGTTTAGGTGATGAAGA